>Ga0114912_1000183_pt1 | contig 36071 bp, 57 predicted proteins | sample MalvirDeepMed_51_FD_89713 | JGI IMG/M metagenome (GOLD analysis project Ga0114912, IMG submission 89713) | Marine viral communities from the Global Malaspina Expedition - Malaspina viral metaG DeepMed_51 | ecosystem: Environmental > Aquatic > Marine > Oceanic | place: Mediterranean Sea...
GAGATACAAGGTTGACCTGCTTCTGAATAAAAACTACAGCATCGCGGAAATGCGCGAGAGAGTAGCTGAACTCGAAAAAACACCCGGTCACACTGCGTGGAGAGAAGGTGCGAGGGACTGATGGCTGAAGGCTACTTATCCCGCGCCGCAGGCAAGGTTGATGCTGCTGTCGAAAAGACAAAAGAAAAGGCCCGCCGGACCAAGCAACGGGTCAAGGCCGCGCCCGAGCGTATCGCAGGGAAGGCAACGCTGTTCTTCGCCAAGCCACTGGCTGTGGTTGGTATAGCATACCTGATATGGATTAAGACCGGGCCGCAGCGCGAGCGTATTATAGAACCCTTCGGGGAGGAAGGCTGATGGCACGGCCTGTAGATTACCGTTTTTGGCCGAAGGGTGAACGCCATCCCTTTAGTGTCGGAAGCGGCCTTACAAGAAAGGAACGCCACAAGGCCAACCGCCCTTGGTCAAAGACTGGCAGGCTCCTTACGCTTGCGGAAACAGCCGGACACGTCAGTAGCGGCGGCAGCATCCGGGCATCTAGAGTTGCCGAACTACTCAATGAAAAGGTAGGCAGAGTGCAAGCGCTATACGAGGAGAAAGAAGGAGAGCCTATGAGACAGATATTCTCGCCCAGCCTGCGTGAACTGGACAGGCGGGAAGAGGAACTCTGCGAGTTAGCACTTGCCTTTGGTGAACACTTTGAAGTCACCAATCCTACCTTCTCGGTATATAACTTTATGGAAAGGGCGGGGTGCTGGAACTGATGACACTATCCCGCAAGGACTACAACGCTATCGCCTCCATTTTCCGGGGCCAAACCAGAGATTTGGAGGCCGAGTGATGGCCTACCCTCTTGATAAAAAGGAGTGCGAGTCATTAGGCACAGCACTTAATTATTTTGTGGAGAACACCGAAGAGCGTGTGAGGGTAGACCAGATTGGCCCAGCAGAGGCCCACGTTCTCGCACGACTTATAAATGACATTGATATTATATACGGCCGGCTCTGCGAAATCAAGTATCCGGCTGCGGCACGCTGGACGCAACGAGATGACGCTGCCTCCAATATTACGCTATGGATTAAAGAGCGGGCGAAGGAGCGGTGGACGGGCAAGGACGCCGCAGAGTTCGAAGACCAACCCGATTTCGCTCCATACTACGGGTCGGACTACTGATGACACTAACCCGCAAGCACTACGTCGCCATCGCTGACATAGTCAAGGAACATAGAGATTATCTGGAATGGCTTGGCGAGAACCGTAGCATGCCGCCCGCGAAAGACGATGAACGCGAATTTTACCCGACTACAATTCCCAAAGTGATTAAAATGCGTAAAAAGGATGCCTGCGCGTTAGCGAAAGATATGGCACGCTACTTTGCAGAAGATAATCCCAACTTCGACTATGACAGGTTCTTGAAGGCAACCAACTGCTGGGTGGATAACTGATGGGAATGTCTTTAATGGGCTTGCTTATGGGGGACTAATGCCGGGCCACGAAGTCATAGAACTGCCACACCGCCACATGACCGAGTGTGCCAAAGATGCAAAGGCTTGCATAGATGGCGCACTTGACTTCGAGCATGAAATGGAACAGTTTATGATTGAGGATGTGCTACTGGGCATAGCCGAAGACTGCGACATGGCAGAGGGCAGTTGCACGGAACTACTGCAATACGTTATTGATACTCCATACGGGAGAGGCAGGCAGCTATCAGGGCCATAATACTAATGCACGAACACGGAGACCGTCAGAGAACCGGCCAGCCGCGCTATCGCATCAACATGGAGTGCGAGATGGCCCTGCATAACCTCTGGCTCGCTTCACAGCCTAGCGGCCCCGGTATAGACATATCCTCGACCGACGTGCCTATGATGGCATTTAAGCAGCAGACCGAGACAGACAAGCAACAAGTGGTGCATGCAGCGTGGGAAGCATTTGAGGAAGCCGGCGCCCCCTTTGATGAACTGAAAAATATGCAGAACGACGATGACCGCTTCGATGACTATGACCGTGCCGAGATATTTGCCGATATGCAAAATCTCAATCCCAATACAATACGCTGGGGACAAAAACATGAGTTCCCGCACATCAGCCCACGACGGAGGCCGCCCGGCGGTTACGATATTCCGTGGAGTCGCAAATTTGAAAGTGGCGGCTATTGTAATAGCCTTGTAGAGAGGTTCAAGGACTATGAGCGCCTGTAAAACACGTTCTTTCCCTCTACGGGTTTACGGTGGTGGGAGCGCCGATGACGCTCCATAGACTACTAGGTTCAGTCGCAGCAAGGGCAGTAGGGCGCTTTGGTGGCCCGGATACACCACCGGAAGTTGATGTTACTGCCGACGATATATATTTAAATGATAGACAGCGCCGCGTTGGTGAGAACTACCTGCAAACTGTAGCCCTGTTCGGCAAGTTTGAGCAAGGTGCAGGCGCGGAAGGTGGGCATTATCTCCGCGCTGACCAGAACCCCTTTGTTAATGATGGGATTATCTGCGATAACTGTATCTTTTACGAACCCGGCGACGAGGATGACCAGCGTGCTTGGAAGACTGACCTGCCAATCGGAAACTGCCAGATTATGGAACCTGTTGGCACCGAGTCAAACTACATACATCCATACGGATGGTGCAAGTTCTGGGTCATACCGGAAGCGCTAATGAGTTGGGAACCATTCAGGGAGGAAGGGTTGCCTGACATATACCGGGGTGAGGACTAATGAACCGCAGGCATTACTACGGCGGGGGCATCAAAACTCTATGCGGCCACGAGTTCAGCCGACCGGAACTCCTGTCGGCACGCACTCGCAAAATCAAGAATGTGAACTGCGTTACCTGCAAACGACTATTGGGGGTTGGCGGTAATGCCTGATACAGACGAAGTCGCTGGTATACTCAAAAAACAGATGAAATCTGCTTTAAAAGAACATAAACATACACTTCCACACCTTATTGAAGATACCGTATGCGCCGTCGCTGAAAGTTTAGCCTCCAATTTTTTCAAGGAGGACGAGGACGAGGACGAGAAGCAATTTCACCGATTTATGCGTGAAGCAGGCTGTGGAATGGATGACTAACGAATGCCCAGACTGAAAGAAGAACTCCTGCGAGTGCATGGCGGGACTGACCTGCCTTATGTCCCGCCCCGACGGGAAACCGAGCGTTTCACTTCACCAAGTGGCGAACAGTTCTTCTTTGAAGAACAGAAGAAACAGCACCTGTCAACACTTGTTGGCGATAGTTGCGCCAGTGCCATACTTGACCTTAATGACCACTGGAACGACCTGAAGGAATATAGGCTCGTCGCCGGGATACAGGAACCCTACAGTGTGCCTCGCCAAATGCGCGATGCGCGTGAGATAGCAGATACCCTCACCGAGAAAGAACGCGAGATAGCCGACATCGCTGGCGACATCGGAGAATACTGCAACGAACTCATAGTCGACTTGACTGGAATATTCCGTGGTTAAACATACCTTTTACCAGCGCTTGCGAAGTTTCTACCGCGACGAGAATATCAGGACTGTTGCTAAAATCTATGCCGTTGGGCTGGCGGCGGTCGGAGCAGCCCTCCTGTATAGTGAATTAAAAATAGAAATCCCGGAAGATGAAACTTGAACCGCGATGAAATGCGGCTCTACAGCCTACGATTGCTAATGTATGGATGGCTGCTGATACTGGCACTATTTGTATGGCTTGAGATAACGGATTAATCTTTTAAAGCCCTGTCCCAATACCTATACGATGGACGACCTTACTATCGAGCCAACACTTGTTGAACAGCCTGATGCCGAACCTGTAGAATTGACAGAACTTTTAACAGCAGAAGAACTTGAAATCGAACCGGAGGCCGAGCCAGAACCTGTAAAGCCCAAGAAGCGTCATGTGCGGCTAGTTTGTCCCATGTGCGGCCTGCTATCCGTCGAGCGCCGCTTCAAGGTTGAACACCCCTTCCCGAATGTTATGGAATGCCACTACAAGGGCCGGGGTAATCTAGAGTGGACTTTCGTGGACGACGAGGACGAACTCACAGCGGGCTTGGCCGAGTCCGCACAGGAACAGATTAGTCGGCTTGCCGTTGACCATCTGGATGACCTACACGCCGAAGCCGTAATCCAGAAACTCCTTGAACGAGATTTTATTAAAGGCTGAATATACCCCACCGATGGCACGGAAAACAGAATGTGGTTGTGGGTCAGTTCTTAATGGCCTCCGGCCCTTTGCCGAAGGTGTCAAGCACCACGATTACGACGTTGCTTGGGACTACGAGCCCGATGACGACCCCCCGGAGAAAAGCGTGGCAACCATAGCCAGATTAAGAAAGGACATAGATTGTGACTTTGGCGAAGGGTGGGAGATACAGTATGTCAAGAATCTACCGGGCAACCACCTTGCTCGTTATATTTTCGGAACGGAGTCATACCCCGTGATAGCATTAGACGCAGAGGCGGTGGAGAATGGTGTAAGACGTTTTAAGATAGAGAGAGACACGGCTTTCCGCACTACCATCGTGCACGAGTTGGCGCACGCAATGGATAATGATGCAAGCGAGGAAGAGGTAGAGTTGGTGGCATACGAATATGAGAGACTATGCGAGGGCGACGACCTGTTCGGCCTTCCACCAAAACAAGTGCCGGCAAGGTTTTTACCTTGAAACAACGAGGAAAGCGCTGCAAGGGAATGACGTGCGAAGAATGGGCTGACGCCGCCATCCACAATGCAAATATTTATTAAGCGATGCCATAATACCATTACGGATGGCACCCACTTACCAAAGCCCTGTGGGTGCCATCCACAATGCCGGCAAGGTTTTTACCTTGAAACAACGAGGAAAGCGCTGCAAGGGAATGACGTGCGAAGAATGGGCTGACGCCTTCGCCAAAGAAAAGCCCAAGACTGCCGCTAGCGTGGCTATTGCCGAAGTTGCAGTCGTGAGTTATATTGGCTACAAAGTAGCCGTCAAAGCCCTGCAATATATTTAATAAGGGGCCGACAATAGTTGGCGCGATGCCTTTACATAATAGCCGGACTGCGAAAAGGGTGCGGGACAGGCTCTGGGCCTCGGCCAAGAAGTATCCATCCGGCACGAATGCAGGCGTCGTAGCGATTGGTGCCTTCATTGCTTACTTCATCAGTGACCGCCTGCGCCGGTTCGGTGGTATCTGATGGCGAAGTTCTCAAAAGGCCAGACTGTAGTGCATGATTTTCAAGGAACGGGCGAAATCACAAAGGTTGAGACCAAGGCGGGCAAACAGCACCTTACAATCAAGTTCGCCAATAAGAAAAAAATGACACTCCTAGGAGATATGGTCAAGTTCCCGACGGAAGTCGAAGGGCCGCTACCTGTGGGGGGCGATAAGCCGACGAAGGCGACAAAGACTAAATCAAAGGTGGCTTTCGAGAAACCCACAGTGCCGTTGCCAGAGGGTGCCGAACTGGTTGGTTTTGCGGAGGAGAAAGCACCAGAACCGGAACCCGAGGTTGATGAAACTCTGAAACAGCGCGAGGAGTATCAAAAAAGGGTGGAGGAGGCTATGGCAAAAGGAAAAACTGCTAATGACGCTAATATACTGTCATTAATCGAAAGCGATGAGGAAGTATTTACACAGGCTATGACTTCCAAAGATTTAAAGGAAATGCTTAAAGACCGCGGCGTCGGAAGCAGCGGCAACAAGGATAAACTAGTATCTCGCCTGCGACGGCATCTGGAAAAGAAAACCCGGCGCGGCGCTGTTACACCTGAAGTCACGGTTGATGCACCTGACTGGGTAATGCCTAAACTAGATGCCGCAACATCCCGACAGGCTATTGCAAAGGAACTATCCGGCTTCAACAAGGCGCAGTTAATCGCTCTTGCTGACAAGGCTGGCTTGGACATAACAGGTTCAGTAAAAGACCTGAAAGAACGGCTGATGCCTGATTACAAGCATGTTGATAAGATGAGTTTAGACGAGATGAAGTTTGAACTCACATCCGAAGGCGTCACGGGCGGGCAACTGACAGGCCGCAAGACGCAAATAAAAAGGCTGCTGACAAGGAAATGGAAAGATGGCGGCTTTACTAAAGAACATCTCAATACCCCACTGGCCGAGGATGCGCCCGCTAGCGAAATACTTGCGCGAGCGGCGGAGAACAGAGCCAGAGGTTCAACGCCCAAGAAGGCTAAACAACTGGAAGCACGGGCGGAAAAAATCAGAAGCGCTGCGAACAAAAAGAAAGCAAGGGCGAGAGCAGCGGCGAGAGCAAAGGCGAGGAAGGCTGAAGAAGCAGAAGAAGAAGAAGAAGAAGAACCTGTTAGTATAGTGGAACCCGCACCAGCAGCGGAGCCGAAGCAAGTTGGGCCAAAGGCTGGCTACCCTGCTTGGTGGGAGAAGGTATGGGCAGAAACTACGGCTGATGGTGAAAATATAGACCCGGAGGAGTTTTTCACTACACAGAACATGGCTGATTTTGCTAAACGCGCTATGTTGCCCGAGGGTGAACGGGGCTACAAGGAGATTACAACGCCTTCTGAATGTAAGAATTACAAATATTCAGACTTATCCGACAGAGGTCGAAACTGGCTCGACAAGTGGGGCCGGGGTCTTTGCACATGGGCTGCTGGCGCTACGCTTCAGGTTAAACCACGGCAGAAAAAATACACGCAATTAACTCCCGAAGGGAAGGTCAAGCGTGAAACACCAGTCGAAACGGCCAAGCAGATGCGTGCTTGCAGGGATATGCTATGGGAAATGCGAGATGTGCTTGCCCCGTCAGCCTGCGCCTACCGTGCAAAAGTCGGGAAGGGCGCGAAGGGAAAGGCATAGCGCCCGCCCCCTAACCCTTTCCACGCCAACAAGTGTCGGTGAAGGGTTCTATCGTCGGTAGCCTGCCCTGTTCATCAGGCTCGGGTGGCCGTATTCTGACGGTGGCCCATTTGCATGCGGGCCGGTTATCGCCTGCTTCTCCGGCCCATCCACCACGCTCCCCGTAGCACCACGCGCCGCCTATCGGCATATCCATCAAACCACGCCAACCTACACTCCCCCTGCGTATAAGGCTCATTATGCGTCGTATAGGTAATCGTGCATCTGATTATATCTGTATTTGCAGCAGTTTATGATACCGACCCCCTACCTTTCACGACGATAAACCCCCCCTAAATTAAACGCCAAAATGTTTATATATTAAAGTGGCCTTTGACCCTTTAGCAATTCCGACGAGAAATCGGCTTGGGATTGAAGCGTAGGTAAAACATGAGCAACAACGTGCAAGCAAGCGAGCAGTCCACCGAAAAGTGCGATTACTGCGACGACGACTTTCCCGAAGGGGAATTGACTACCACGGCGGACTGTTCCGAAGCGTGCGACGGGTGCCTTCGGGGTTCTGACTGCTATAACTGCAACTCCCCACTAGCCACGGACGACGGCAGCATCTATGATGCTGATGGTGATTGGTGGTGCGAAAGTTGCGCCGATATGAATATATCGTGGTGCGAAAGTTGCGAGGAGTATATCAGCAACGAAGGCACGCAGGTCGTTGATGGCGACACCCTGTGCGACGATTGCTGCTCGGATAGAGCGCACTACTGTGATGGTTGCGACGAATATCATTATGATGATAACCGCTGCGGTGGTGATAAGGAGCATATCAGGGACACCGTCCGGGGCTGGACAACCACCGAAGGTGCGGTTCCCGGTTCGGTTGTTCACCGCTACCGGGACATACGCGGTTCGCTGATGGCTCCCCCTGCGGATGCGGAGAGCACGGCGGAGTGGGTTTATGGAGATGCTCTCCATAACCACGACCACGGCGTCCGGTATCTCCCCCGCAACGCTGGAAGCGTTGGTGCCGTGGATGGCTGGTTTAAGGCTCCACTAGAAGTGGAAAGCCCGCTGCACCGGGAAGTGTCCAATACCCTGTATTGGGCAGTAAGAAGCGCTACCGACCACACCATCCACCACTCCCGGCAGGATGCCGATTACCACCCGTTCCGGGAGTTATTCAGGTTCGCTTTCACTAGTGAAAGGGAAGCGCACCGCTGGACTTTTCGACCGGGTTCCACGGTTGCTAGTGGCTGTCTCCAAAGGAGCAGAATAGAGCAGGCTGTCCGGGACAATAGACTGCCGGACGGCAGCAAACTGACGCGGAAGGTAAGCCGGCTCTTTGCCCGCTACCGCAAGCACCCTGACCACCCCGGCGACGACACGGCGCAGTCAGCAAACTGGCCGGTTGAGTTTAGCACTATCCGGTGGTCGCCGTCAAAGAACAAAGAACACACGCGCTATGACCAAGTTTGGGCTACCTTCCTGACCAACGCTTGCTACCTTAAGGTAGTCGGCCAATTAGGGTGGGACACTACGGCACTAAAGGATTTAGTGCAGCACGCCGGGCAAGTCAATTCCTGTCAGGCTCGGAGCCATAACGAAGGTTATGCTTTCGGCGCTGCTTCGTTGCTGTGCAACGACTACCGCATCCTGTTTTTCAGGAACGCCGACACCGACGAGATAGTGGCGCGTTCCGTGGTGCGCTACTACCGGCACGGTCGGTGGGTTATGGTCGCACCGAGCCGGCTTTACCTTTCCGAAGGAAACAGCAGCGAGAGTTATCATCTCGCTACTTTCGATTTACTGGCCCGCTTCTGTGAAGCGGCCAACAAAAGGGAAGCAAAGAAGCAGCAGCGCGACAGTCATGGGCGTTTCGTGCAGAAACTCGTGTGGCTGCCGGTCGCTTACAAAGAAACCAGCCACTCCGGTGGCGACAGCATTACATCTCACTTAATGGCGACGGGAAGCGGCAAATATACATCCCGGCCGGTGTCCGATATAATCGGAGACACCGGACGGGTGTGGACTGAATACTGCCCAACCTACTGGTTGGAGAAGCCCGGCGACGAGTGTGCCGATTACCACTATTACGCTAACGACGAAAATATAGATATGGAATATCTAAAAATGAAAGGCGGCGACGGCAGCGTCGAGCAGGGTTCCTTCCAGTATGTTATTCGTGCTGGAACACGGGCCACAAACCTGACTGCCTACACACCCATAGGGGGTTGAAAATGAAAACCAAAATCAAAGAAACAAAGACAAAAGTAAAAATGACCAAGCAATTAAAATTGCTTACCCGGCTTTATCGCTTCTTTAGCCCGTCAGGGCAGGAAGCGCAGGTGATTGACTATATCACCGGACTGTTCCGGGACAACGGTATAGAATACCGTATAGACCGACAGGGGAACCTGTATGCAGCGAACCATGTGCCGGGCGCAGCCCGCATACTACTAAACGCGCACATGGACACCGTGGCTCACCAGCCAGCAAAACTAGCATACGCTAGACTCAAAAAATCAGGCGACCTGATTATCCGCAGCAGCAATAAGACCGTTATCGGTGGCGACGATAAGAACGGCGTGTGGGTGGTGCTGAATATGCTAATGGACAAGTCCATTAACACACCACTCTCCGCGCTGCTGTGTGTCCGCGAGGAAGCAGGACTAGTCGGCAGCCAGTATGCCGTGGAACACCACGCGGACTGGATGGCTGACGCACTATTCTGTATGACGATTGACCGTCGTGGGAACGACGAGATTATCACGCATAACTGCGACATACAATTATCGTCCGACGATATGATAGATTGGCTGTCCAACCACGGCTCCACTTTCGGACTGCACACTTCTCCCAACGGGAGCATCTCGGATGTAAGCAATATTGCCGAACATCTCCATATAAATGGAGTGAACCTTTGCGCTGGCTACTACAACGCGCACATGGGAACCGAATACACCAATTACAACCACCTGAAAAGCACCCTTCGCTATGCGAAGGAATTGGCGAAGGACATACACGCCCACCTGACTGCGAACCCGCAGCGTGTGGTCTATGTCCCGGAACCTGCGTGGAAGCCTTCGGTCGCTTCAACCTACGGCACCGCTTATGGCGGTGCTTTCTCCTTCGGGGGCGTGGCTGGAAAACCGTTAAAATCAACGGCGCTTACTTCTGACGAAGTAATAGATATGTTTTGGGAAGTGCTGGATGATATAGAATTGCTGGAAGGCGATTGGTCGCCGGGCGGTGGTGCTTCGCACCACGAGTTTAGCGCCGCTGACCTGCGGCTCTCCAAATCGCGCAAGTCGCTGAAGGTGATGGGCATGACGGAAGCGGGTGCGGACATACTTTACCAGTATCTCGGCACCGATGTCCTAGACATCGTGAAGGGCAAAACGCGCGGTGTATCAATCCCTGTTGATACAATAGTCCACTACCGCGAGCAGGGTTTGGACGCATACGAAGCCTATGAGCGCACCAAAGGCGCACACCGGGAAACGGGGATTGACGACTATAAATCTATGCTGGACGACGACGGGAAGGACTACCAATACTGACACTTAACGGGCTGACACACTCCCTGCGTAATCGCAACCTACGCAGCAGCAGGTCCAGCGGGACGCGCAGGGGGACAGCCCCATTTTGCTAGATATGACACACTACACACACTACACACCCTGCCGCTCTCCCCGCTACTCCTACGCGCATACACACCCGCGTAAGAGCGTAAATCGGGCCATTTTAAGCGATATTAAGGGCCAAAAGTCGGCAAAGCGGTATCGCCGCACCATTTTTGAAAGTCGAGCCGCTACTGGCCGCTTGACTGCTATTCCTGACGGGTTCTGCAACGCGCAGGTAAAGTATTCCGACGACAAATTGCGAGCCGCAGCAAAGTTTATATACGAACCTGACCTTCGGGGTATCGCCAACGGTTGTCGGTGGAACGGGGTAGCAAATGGACACCTTCACTCCTGAAACACCCCGCTTTACCGGCGACCAACAGGCACAAAGGACGCAAACATGACGAACGATACAAGCACGAACGACACAGGACACGCTATGCACTTTCCAGAAGAGTGCGCCTGCGGGAAGCCCGCCGAAATCACCGTTGAGATGATACAGAAAGTATATTCCATCAGATGGGAACACCATGAACACAGGCAGCCAAGTTTCACGCGGGACTGCGACCCAGCCACGCATGAGATTGTGGGTTCACATGAATATTGCCGCAAGTGTTGGGCCGAAGATGAACAACATGTTCAACCATGGTGAACGAATTAAGGACTGAAAACATGACGAACGATACAAGCACGAACGACACAGGACACCCTATCGAAACAAGCACGAGCATACGCTGTGAGCGGTGTGCGGAAGTATGGGACGGCGAAGGCTGTTGTAGGGCGTGCTATGATAAAGCCCACGAAGGTGGTTAAAATGACCGCAAAAATGACGATAGGGACAGGGCGAGCAACCTGCCGGATATGTTATAAGACCATAAAAAAGGGACAATTAAGCGTAAGGGTTGTGGCGTATCAGGCCACACAGCAAATACACTCCTTACCGGGAGATTGTGATGTGAAGCAACGCACATCCAATCCCTACGAGAAGGTGAAAAAATGAGCAACGGAACGAGAAAAATCAGCCCCGAAGGGGGTATCGTATGGCTAACTTTGGGTGATGCCCATGTGCCTACGAGCGAGATAGACGACCTTTGGACGAAGTGTGGTGTTGATACTGCACCCGTCCGAAAGGACAGCAACAGCAACGCCTTCAAACGGGCCTGCGGCTGGCTGGTGGATGGCTTGAACAGCAAATCTGACCCGGCAGTCCAGTATATGCTCTCTCGCGTCGGAACAGGCGCGGACACCGAGCATATCCTTTGGCGGGCTACCAGCGACCATAAGGCGAAGGCAGTCAGCACCGAAGTGGATGTAGCCCGCTTCAAACTGACCGACGGAATTGTAATTCCGCTGAAGGACAACAAAAATATGGACTACACCGGGAAAATGCGCGACCATTACGACCACGCGCAAACCCACCATGTCATGTCCGTCATGCGGCATTGGATGAAGGCCAACATTAGTCGGCTGACCGGAGCGTTCCCTATGGGGCGGGGCATATTCTTTGTGCCGCTTCAGGCCGATACAACCGTGAACGGCGATAAGGTGAGCAACGAGCAGGCGATTAAGGGCATCCAGAACCTACTGGACGCATACAACAGCCAGTATGCGGTATCATCCTTCCGTAGCGGCTGCGTGGTCATGCTTTACGATACGGATAACAAAGGCGCGATAATGGCGCAATTACAGGGCGAGATACTGCGGAAGTGCAACGCTCGCGCTGACAGTATGTTGACGAAAGCCCGCGCCACCGACAAAATCTCGCGCAGCGACTACGACAAATTCTGCTCCGAGTGGAATTTTTTACAGGGCAAAATCGGCGAATTGAAGGGTGTCGTGGAGATTGCGAGCGAGCCGCTGAAGGCGGCTGAAGTAATCGCCAACGACGCTATGAAAGCCATGCAGCAGCGCATCAGCAACGGGAGTGCATAGATGGATTACAACCATGTCGGGCTGGAGTGGAGCCGCGCACGAAGCCGTTGGGAGATATATTGCGACCGGAAGGACTGCGCCGAAGGGTGCCGTCCCGATAATGATGTTCCGAGCCGCTTTTGGCTTCCCATCCCTGCTTCGCCACTCCTGCGGCGCACCCAAGCAGCCACCATGAAGGCCGCGAGAGCGCAGGGCTGGACACTTTCGCAGCGCAGGGCAGACGACGGGCATACCTACTACCGAGCCACCTGCCCGGATTGCAACGGCTTTGTCGGGTGGATGGATGATTGGAAGGAAAAGATTATATACGAAACTGACCATTTAAAATTAACACACACGCGGGCAGGTTGTCAGCCCCAAAAAACGGCAACAGGACACACATGAACGACACAACACCGAGAACCATGTATGCAAGCGATACCGACAATCAGTCGGTTGAAAAATTCCGCTCTTTGGAGCAGGAATTGAACGAGATTGTGCTTGAGCGGCACGACGAAGTGCGGGGAACCCTGTTAGGGTTGCTCTCCGACACTCATGTATTCCTGCTCGGGCCACCCGGAACGGCCAAGTCATACCTACTTGAGAGCCTGTGTAAGCGCATTACTGGCGCACAGATATTCAGCAGGTTAATGACCAAATACTCCGTTCCGGAGGAAATGTTCGGCCCTGTAAAACTTTCTGCTTTGCAGCAGGATAGGTATGAACGCAAAATCGAAAACCACCTGCCTACGGCACACTTCGCCTTTATTGACGAAGTGTGGAAGGCAAACAGCAGCATCCTGAACAGCCTGCTGAAAATCCTGAACGAGCGCAAGTATGACAACGACGAAACGCTGGTGGACTGCCCGCTTCTGCTGGCCCTGTTCGCAAGCAACGAAACGCCCACGGACAGCGAATTGGATGCGCTGTATGACCGCATACCGCTACGGTTCCTGTCAGACGACTTGCAGGACAACACCAGTTTCAGCGCAGTAATTTCGGGAGAAACCCGCAACCCCGACGACATTGTAGCAACGGTGTCGCTGAAGGATGTAATGGATGCCCGCGACGAAGTGGCGGCGCTGGATATGTCCGACGACGTAAAACTGCTTATCCGTGGAATTGACCTGCGGGCGTCCCACAACGGGATGCGCGTCAGCACCCGTCGCCACCGGCAGGTGGTGGCTGCGGTGAAGGCCCATGCGTGGCTGGAAGGACGGAGCGAAGTCAGTAAGATGGACTTGCTGCTCCCATACTCCGCTACCGTATGGAAAACCGCAACAGATGTTGAGCCTGCGCGAGAAACCGTGGAAGGACTTGTGGCTCCGGTCTATAAGCAGGCGAAGGACGCCCTGAAGGTAGTGCGCGTCGGCAAGCGTGAGTTTGACGAAGCCCGCGCCGGATGGAACGCTTCGGCTGCGTCGGACGCAGCAAAGGCGGTGAGCAAAGTCGGCAAAGTGATAACGACCTTCGACAGCCTACTTGACGAAGCAAGCGACGACGAGAAGCCGCTGGTGGCCCGCGTGAAGGACGAAGCCCGCGCAGTCCACAGGCACATGGCCGAGAGTATGGCTTAAGGATGAAACCACAAACCGATTGCGTTTTCCCACCAACCAACGAACCACCGGGGCAAAAATGAGTAAATGGAAAGACAAGTGGGCCGACATACTGGACGACAGCGCCTTTGGCGGCGACGAAGTGCAAACACCTGACCTGTTCGGCACAAAAAAGACAGGGAAGGCAGCCGACAAAATCTATAATGTAATCTCGCGGGACGACTTCACCGACCTGTATTGGGACATTATGCAGCACCAGCAGCGCGGCGTTTTCGAGCGCGGCTACATAGGTGCAAAGAAAAACACCGATTGGCCGTCCTACGCGCTGAACAGCGTCGGCTACGACTGCTTTTCAGCGCTGTTTCAGGTGGAACCTAAAGTCATAAAGAAAATCCCGCGCGGGTTCAAAGGGCCGGCGACGGTATGGGAGCATGCGCTGGACACGCCTGAATTGGAAATCCTGCGCCACCGGACGACCATGAACGAAACAAGCGCTGCGGTTGCGTGGACGACCTTTTACCCGACCTTCATTAAGGAATTGAAAGAATTGCTCCGAATAACGGAGCCGGGCCGTGGGAAAGGCGGCGAAGGCGGCGGCGAAGGCGGCGAGAAAATAACCGGCGGCGGCGGTAGTGGCGACGACGAGAACGGCGACGACGAAACCGACGACGAAACTGGTGGCGGCGACGACGGAACCGACGACGCGCCAACAAAGGTTGATGGCGACACAGTAGCCGAAGCAGTAGCCAACGCCTGCGACGCAGCGAACCACGCACTTGACGAATTTGCTAAAGCGTGGGGAAACGAAACTGCCGATTGGATTGACCTTTCAGCACAGGAACGGCTGGACTTGGCCGAGCAAGTAATCAACGACCCTAAACTCGCGGAGATACTGCATATAGCCGGACGGTGGGAGCGCGTCACGGTGCAAAAGAAGCAGGAGCGCATGGAAGCGCTGCCCCACGAGATTGTGGATGTTGAGATGGGGCGCAATCTGTCTCACATGCTGGCTTCGGAAGGTGTGAACCTTATGCACCCGCTACTCAAACTGGACTGGCTACGCCGCTATATGGAGAGCAGCCTGCTGCAATACCGGCTGGAAGGCACGGACACACTTGGGCGCGGCCCCGTCGTGCTGTGTGTGGACTGTTCAGGCAGCATGGGCGGCAGGGACGAGATTGAAGCAAAGGCGTTTGCCGTTGCTACGGCTCGCGTAGCGCGTCGTGATAACCGGCCTACCCGCATAGTGCTATTCAGCATGGGAACAGAAACGCTTGACGCCCCTGACCGCTCCGACGGAGCAAAGGCATGGTGCGACTACATGACTGAAGTGGCTAGCCGGTTCTCCGGCGGCGGGACGGATTTCAACGCTCCGCTGAACGAAGCCAGCGAAGCCATAGAGAAGGCCGAGAAGTATCGGGACGCGGACATTATCTTTATCACCGACGGCTACGCCGAAGTGGATGAGAAAACGCTTGAGCGACTTGAAACTGCGAAGCAGGAGAAAGGCTTTGACCTGCATACTATATTCATAGGATATGGGTCATGCGATACGCTTGAGAGCATAAGCGACAGCGTTCATAAGACAAACCATCTGGACGCAGACACCGGGACGGAAGTGCTGGTGGAAGTGATATAATGAGAAAAACTAGAGACAACAGGCTAACAAATGTTAGCGAAACCGCCTATCGTGCTGAAACGACAGCAACGACCGGGCCGCAAAGACTTGAACGAGCATCAAGCAAGGGCATTGTGATTTTTGGAAAATGGGGGGCAGTATGAGTAAGGGTTTTGTAATGCCGACAAAGGTTGGCGTGGGAAAACATGCGCGTAAGGATTACGCCGTGGGACACGGCCATAACTACAACACCCGCAGGTGGGTGCAAAACGGCGGCAACAGGCCCGACCCCACCTTCCTGCGAATACTGCACGACCGCTTCCGCGAAGGGAATTTCGCCCGACGGAAGGATGTAGTGATTTCCGCAGGAAACTGGTCGGGGCGTGGAGCGGCAATACGCTCGCTCCGCATAGGACGCACAGGCGACATGGTGGCGCTGGATTATCAGAAGCGACACCATACCGATTGGGTGCCGGTAGTCAAAATCAACCTGACGACCGGGCTGCTGTATTCCATAACGACCAACGCCCTGCGCGATATATCGTATGCACATGAAAGGGACGGAGCGGGTGAGAACCTGACAAATTTCCTGCTCGCAGTAAGGTGTGTGTTCTTTGGCGACACCCACGCAAGCGGGGTGCGGGTAATCAGCACCCGTTTCATAGACTGGTCGCAGTATGGCGCTTCCGTTCAACCGACGACGGACGACAACGAAACGGTTTTCATATCCTTCCCCGACGCGAGCGGCGACTTGTGGTATTACACCGCCGATTTCCGGCTTTCAGCCGGGCAGGTAGGGAACCTGACCTGCGAGCCAAAACTGGACGAGCGCTTTTCAGGCTACGGCGTGATTTACATGCCTGAATTGGGTGTGAACAAACGCGCCGGTCGCTTCATAGCGAAAGGCGGCACCCTGCCTACTATATTCCGCGACTACCTGAAAGCAGTCCGGGTTTGCCTGACACACGGCGAAACGGGAGCATACGACCGCTACCGGCGAGCGCAGGGCGACACGAATTTCGACGCTAACAGGCTCGAAGCCGTGGAAGCCCGCTTCGCGGCCTTCCCGCTCAAACGACTTACATCTCCCTTCGGGATATATGATTTATCAATCAGCCAGCGGAAGCCAGCCGCGGTGTTGAAGGCACCAAAGGACTACGCAGCGGAATTGGCGAAACGCTACATACCAAAGATTATCCTGTTGGGGGGGTTCACCGACGACGCTGCTGAAAATGAACGGCAACATGGTCAACACACCGCCTACGGCGAACCGCAAAAGACCGCTTCGACGAGAGCGCTTGATGCGCTGGTGATGATGATGGAAGCACGCATGCACCTGCCGTCTGAACTTTGGGAAGGCACGACCGAGAAAATAGGCACTATGCCGCTGGACGGGACGCTGACCGTTGGTAAAGACCAGCGCTATTACCACGCGGCTACTAACCACCAAGTAACCCGTAACGACCTACGCAAGCGCCACCAATGGACGGAAAACATATTCCGCAAGTGGGTCAAGCGAGTAATACCTGATATGCTGCCCATACTCCCGCTGATAGCGCCAGCGAAGGGAAAACAGGACGAATTGACCTTCATGCCCGACGGCGGTGGATATATGCTGCCTGACTTGCAGAAACCAGTCCCGAACATATTAGACCTGCTTGGCGTTGAAACCAAATTAACTGGAGCAAACAGGAGATGGTAAAATGAGCAAACCAAGCAAACTCTATATGAAAACACCCGACGCACGAAACCCCCACGGCCTGACCTGCGAGAGCATACTCCGCAGGCTGGAAGTGGACGCTATGAACGGGAAAAAGGTGAGCATAGAGCGCTGGAGCGACTATGCCCCCGCAAGCGCTAATGTCAAAAAGGACGACATAGAAAGCCAAGTGCAGATACACCCTGAAAGCGGTATCTTTGGATTGGGGCATAGCCGCACCGAAACGACAGGTGCGAGACACTCGCAAAGCAGCAGACTCCCGCAGCCTGTTTTCTATTCGGACGACGGGCATATCCTGATGGGGCCATACCGCTATGCACGCACAACCCCAACCGATGATGGTCGGGTGCGCTTCACAGGCGCACAGGATTTGTGGGGCAACGAGTTTAGCAATAGTGCTATGACTATGCGGCTGTATTCGTGGGCCGACCTTATAGACGACTACAATAAAAACGGGCGGCAATTATCGGTGCGGTTCAAAACGCAGGCGCACAACAGCAAAGACCCTGCTGATTATACCGACCGGCTGTGGGACTTGAACAACCTGTATGTCGCTCATATTATTTCCGGTAATGAGATAGCGGACAAGCAAATGGAATTGTGCGGCTACGAGTGGAAGGCATGATGGGTGAAACGGACGAAGCGGCATACCGCGCATACCTGAACGCAGAAGTGCGAGATATAATGATAACACGCGCCGGGCCACAAAGCAAACGGCTTCATTTAGTGAACCCTTACGATACGGTAAAAACCTTCTGCGGGCTGAAAGCAACCGAAGTGTGGCGCTGGTCACAGGACAGGCTGGAAAGCCACGGCCCGCGCAGCCGCGCTTCGCAAGTGTGCGCTACCTGCTTGAACATGCACAAGCGCACCACGCCCCCGGTGGACTACACATGAGCATGGCCGCCCGTAAGAGCAAATCTCAACCGGGGGTTTTCACCAAAAACATGGGTGCATTTCTTCTCGGGGTTCGTATGGCCTGTAATTATATTTATGAAGCCGACAAAGGTTGGCTGGAACACAAACAACAATCGGAGAAACAAAAATGAAAGACACCGAAAAGAACAAAGCAAGCACCACACACCGCTACAAGTGCGGCAAGTGCGGCGAGAAAGGACACAACGCACGAACCTGCACAACCGCAGGTTTCCACACGAGAGCGGTGAAAGCGCTGCGGCTACGGCAGAAACCTACGCGCTACTACGCCTGCTCAATATGCAGCGAAGTGGGCCACAACCGCACCACCTGTCCCGCAAAGAACCGCACCTACAAGTGCGGAAAATGCGGCGTGGAAGGCCACAACAAGCGCGGCTGCACGGCAGTCATAAGTGTTAGTGGTAAAATCATCACCCCACACAACTTCACGGCGGCACGCGGCTACCGATGCGGCAACTGCGGCATGGACGGCCACAGCAGGCGCAACTGCCCCCGGCGGAAGCATGACTACTGAACCCGAGTGGAGCGAAGCCGTAATGAAGTGGGAAAAGCACTTCGACGACTGCTACGACTTTGGGTTGGGGAAGGTTGACGGCGTGCATTTCGACGCCACCTCTATCGAAAAAGCGCTGGCTGAAAAAGATGAACACGCGCTGCTGAACTTGGCCGATTATTTCAAGCAAACTGCCGATGCCTACTCTAAACTGTCCTTTTCTTTAGCAAAGGCGTGGGATGAGATACATGCGAGCAGACAACTGGATATTGGAGCCGATGAGTAATATACTGCAAGTCCTGTCGAAACTGCTGGATATACCGCAGCGCGATTGCATACCTGCAACCGAAACTTGGGACGAGTGGCCTGAACGGATAGTTATGAGCAAAACTCTCCTGTGGACGGGCAAAGGTATGTCGCTGAACCAACTGGCGCTGTCCGACGGAACCGACGACTGGATTATGGCTGATGTTTGCGGCTTCCCGACGCTGCCTGTGCAAATTCACGAACCATTAGGCGCTGCCCTTTGGGGCTTTGCCGACGGGCTGCTGTGGCCTGCTACGGTGTGGGACACCGTGCATTACACGCGCCCGCGCATGGTAAAGGAATTGGTGAAGGACTTGCCCGGCAAATTGAGCCGGGTGGACTTGAAGCACCTGAATACGGACGCTTTCACCGCCCCGCGCGAGTGGGCCACAATCGCCGTGGGCGTATTGAAGCGGCTGGTGCCGGGCGAACACCGCAGCCTGTATGAAGTGGATATGCACGGCATACGATTAATCGTCCCACCGAAGGTGGTCGGGATTACGGAACCGCAGAAAGTGAACAGCCACCAAAAAGACTTGGTGCGTAAGCCGCGCGAGAAGTGGGAACACTAATGGGCCACCACCACCACACCCATAGGTTTATATTCGGAAATAGCCATAGGGGTTCGGCATGACCACGGAAAACTTTGCTCGGCTTTTGACACCAGCGATACCTACGCTGTCCCGCTCATATACTTCCGTGGTTGCGCCACAAACGGAGAAAACATGCGTATAGAAGTGTATATCTCACAGGACGACGAAGGCCAAATCAGGAAGGCGTTAGACGCTTCGCCTGACACGCCTACATATTCCAGTTTCGCAAAATACTGGATTGTAAAGGCAGCCAAAGCAATAAACAACGGCGATACAGCCGTGGAGTTAGATTAATGGGGCAGTATTCTCTTTCGGGCAACATACTGCTGGAACTGAACATGGTAGTCGAAGCCGACGGCAAATCGGAAGCGCTTGAACACGCGAGTTTCTATCTCGCCAACGCAGAAGAAACGCTGACGGTGAACGCATACCCTGATGGCGAAGTCACTATCACCGAGTGGAACTATGGTGATTTTGACCTGCCGCAGCCCGAACAAGTAATCGAAACATAGGAAAACAAACATGAGCGATAAAAACGAGAAAGCAGACACGACTTCTTACGAAGTCGCATACATATACGACACCTTCGGGATGGCGCGTGAAGCGATACTCACGCTGGACGACGAGTATCAAGCATACCTGACCGACTTGTGGTATATACGCAGCCCTCACGGTAAGGGTGGCCCACGATTGCGGATTAAAGGCCGTATGAAGCGCGACAAGCGCGAGCAATTCCTGATGGAGATGCTCGGGGGCATGGAGAAGCAGATGGGCATGCAGAGAGCAGGCGGCAACGCCGGACGCTACCTGCATATCGTGGTCGCAATCACGGAGAACGCCGAGATTGTGGACGAGATAGACAACATTTGTTGGACATGCGGTGGGATTAAGACCAGCAAGCCGGCGCGGTGGATAAAGAACAAAGCGCCCAAAGACGCAATCCTGACCGAGCATACGGCAAAGATGATTGACATATACGACAGCACCGAAATGGATAAAGAAGCCAACGACACAGCAATCTTTGGCGGGCAGTTTGGAAAATGAACCCCGGCCACGATAAATACAATAAGGAAGTGTATTCGCTGAAAAAACTCAAGCACGAGCGTAGGCGTATGGTTTATGCGCTTAAGCGCATTAGCCCCGCCCTTGACGACGACGGCATACTGCGTGTGGATAGGCTGTTTGACCTGCTGATTGATACGATTAGGGATGTAGCCGGCATAACCCCGCAAATCGAAGATGCGGAAGTCTATGACGCTGGTTATGCGGCAGGCGTAAACGATACAACGGACGAGAACGATGAGCGAAATAATAGAATACGAGATTAGCCTTCTGCATAAGATACCCGGCAAGCGGCGGTATGAGATGCTGGAAGCAGGCATCCGCCTGAAGGCAAAGACCACGGCGGACGAGATAACCAACAACGGCAAGTTTTTGGAAGCGTGGCGCAGATTGCGCCGACGCGCCAAAGTAATGCTGCTGGAAGCAGATTATGATGTTAAGTCGGTAGGTGATGCTACCGCACCAACGAAACCAAACAAAAATGGAGACACAAAATGAAAAAGAACACAAAGAGCCAGTCGGACGAAACTCTAACTTTCGACCTGACTAACCTGCTCAAAGTAATTCGCGGCTCGTCGAACCCCGACCACCTGCCCACAACAACACTTGGGCGTAAGGTCGTGTTTGACTGCATAATCGCTTATGCGGTGGCTGCGAAGGAACTGCTGGAAGTGCGCGAAGGCGTGCGTAAAGGCACGATAGACCGCATGGTCTATGCTGCGGCGAAGGTCGCCAGCGACGCGGCGCACGAAGCGCTTGAACAAGTGGAAGCGGACGCAAAGTCCGACCACCTTGACGGGTTTGACGGCCACGAACCAGACATGGAGGATGTGGGCGAAGATACGCAACTTCTACCCGAAAAATTTTCCATGCCAACTGCGGAACCAGCACAAAAAGCACCCGACCCTGTGGTGCCGACAACTGTTGGCCCTGCAAAGGAAACTACTCCTGACCCGCCAAAAGACCTGTTCCAACTCCCGGTCAAAGGCAACACACGCGCATACAGCGCGAGCGAAAAACTGGCGATACGCGACGAGATACTGCGCGGTATCAAGCACAAAGGCGTTCAGGCCCGCCTGATACGACACTACAACCTGTCGCAGGGCGCTGTCAGCAGGATGAAAACCGACCCGATGTGGCTGGCGAACATGCAGAAGGCGGCAGGGCTTGACAAAAATGGCCTGCCTGCTCCGAAGGCTGGCCCGTATGATTACACGCCCGACGAGAAACTCATGCTGGCGATGGCTTACCGGGCCATCCCCTACGGGAACAACAGGCGCGTTGATTTTGAGAAGCGCTACCACGCTTCCCCCGCTACCTTTTCTCGGTGGTATCACAAGCGGCACGACCTTCGCATCCTATCCGCTGTCGAGAAAGGCGACCCCGACCACCCAGATGTTCCTGCGGAACTTATGAACATAGAGCCGCGAGCGAAGGTGCGGGACTATACAAACGGTGAAAAGGCCGTTATTGGTAAAGAATACCGCTACGCGGACAACCTGCACACTATGGGCATGCAAGTCGCAATAGCGACCTACTACGGGACTTCCTGCAACTCACTCAAGTATTGGAGCGCCCGCTACCCGACCACCCCGCTTTTTCCGGCAGGCAGGCCAGCCGATTTGGGCGAAGCGCTGGACTTCGGGCCGCCGTCACACAGCCCTGCACCAGCGAAGCCGCGCAAGCGGCCTGCGTGTAGGTTGTGCGGGCTACCCGGACACAACGCCATCAACTGCAAAGTGATGCCGCAGCGCATGGCGCTGGTGCATGACTACATACACCTGAAAAACCGGGACGCGCCGGGTATTCGCAACGAGTGGCTCGTTCGCCATAATGTATCTTTGGAGATGTTGCAGGATTGGGCTGCCCGCTACAAAATGGGTTATACCGTAAGGTAAATCTATGAAGCAATTAGAACTGGATAGGCAAACCGCTGTCAAAAACGGCCTGCGTGACCTACGGCACCTGTGCGGCAGCGCGGACGACGAATACTACCTGCCCCCCATTACCGAGTGGACGCAGATGGACTACATGGAATTTTTGCAGATACCTATACGAAAGAACCGCCTTGTTGTGCAGGTGGGTGGAGTCGAAACGCTGTATGGCTTTGCTGTGAAGCACGGCGACCACAAACTGCTTCTCAATTCTATCAAGCGCGTGTCGCAATCCAAGCGGGTTTGCGGCAAGTGTGGTTTATATGGACATGTTCGGAGCAAGTGTCGGCCAACAACTGTCAACTTCGGCGTTGATAAGAAGGGCGAAGTCGTAAAACTACGGCGGGATGGGGGTGCCTGATGGCCTGCTCCTACTGTAAGCATAAGCGCGGCCTATTCGGAAACCCCGGACACAACCGCGCCACCTGCCCTTTGAAGCACAGGGACGAGCACATAGCCGGCCTTGAAGAACGAATACGCGAGTTAGAAACGGAATTGGACGAATTTAGGGGGCCAAGCGAAAGGTAAAAACTATGAACTTTGAAGAATATGTAGGCATGCCGGTTAAGATGGTCTATAATGACGACCCAAACGAAAACCCAAACTGGCAAAAATCTGTGCGCGGCGTTGTGGAAGCAGCGAACGACTTTATTACGATAAAATCCGACAGCGGTTTCCGCGTTGCGGTGCGAAAAAACAGGATTATCAGCCTGCGAGAGATAAAAAAACAGACAAATGGCGCCCGTCAATAAACATATATACCTGCCGTCGCTCGCAGACCGGGCTGGCCGTGGGTGGTATACTCGGGTTAGGCCAGCCCCACTACTGTTTTATGGGGTTGCGTTATGCGACCTGTCCTTGCATACCACTCATGTTTTACCCGCAGGGGGTAGCGGACGCACCCCCGACCACTCTCGCCAAAGGCACTATCTCCACCGACTGAAAGTATATAAAAGCAACAAGTCGCCTCCCCGAACGGGGCGGTGGTAGGCGTGGAGCCGCGCATTAGAACAGCGTTGGCTGCACAACTGAATAGGCTATTTATCACGCGGGACGACCTGTATGGACTCCAGAAACCGGACAATTCATACTTTGTAGCCCGCGAACCGCTGACGGGTGAAGTGCTGGAGCGCCACCTTGACGGTAAGAAAACCGTGCTGGCCTACACTTTAAGCAAAGACAGCACGGTGAAGTATGTTTGTTGGGATGTTGACGTAAAGAACGCCGACATGAAGGCCGCGCGGGGCGTTGTAATGAAAATGCTGGATGCCTGCGCCCTGCACGGTGTTGGCGATATTCTAGTCGAGTTTTCAGGCGGGAAGGGCTATCATATCTTCCGCTTCGTGCCGCCCGGCACCAGCGCGAAGGATGCCCGCGAGTATGGGCGGCGCATAGTCCACGCAGCGGGCTTGAGCGAGAAGAAAGAAGATGATATACATGTTGAAGTATTCCCGAAACAGGATTTACTTGGCGAGGGAACAAAAGTCGGCAACGGCATCAAACTGCCCATGTGCTATCACCAAAGCGCCGGGAAGTGGTCTTATTTCGTTGATATTTACCGGACTGAAAGCAACGGCGCTGAAGTGAAGGTGTCGTTTGACGACATAGGGGCGGCAAGTGCGCTCAACTTGCTGGTGGGAACAAAGACTCCGGGAATTGACTTGGAGGATATTCCGCCGCTGGCCGAAATCAAAGTTTCACACCCGCCGAACAAGCCTAAAAAGCCGGGCCGCACGGAAACTGACTCGGCGGTGGAAGCCATCAAACAGCACCTTACGATACTCAATCTGGAGCCTACCCTTACTGGCGCTCCGGCGGGAGAGTGGGCCGACGCGCAAACCTGCCCCTTCGACACACATCAGGGCAAGCCCTTCTCTATCTTTGGCGATGGTGAGGCTTTCAAATGCCACTCCTGCGACAAGGAAGGAGATGTGCTGTCTTTTTACGAACTCAATACCGGCGTGCCGTTCAAGGAAGCAAAAGCCCAACTGCTATCTATGCTGCCGACAAATGTTCGCCCGAAAAAGAAAGGCACCGGGCTGACCCAAAGGCTCGGTGCCGACGGGAAGGAACCGCCTGTCTTTATTTTGGCCGCCGAAGATATTTTGCGCGATTGGAATATCGCGTTCATAGCCGAAACGGGCCGCACCTACATTTATCAGGAAGGGCGCTACCAACTTGACCACGACCGCCGCCGAATTAAGCGGCGTGCTACGGCCCTGTTGGGCGACAGGTATTCCATAAATGCGCGTTCCAACGCTGCTGAACTCGTATGCGACCGCAGTTTGCGCTTCAGGGTCGAGTTTGAAAATAACATAGATTTGCTGAACCTGAAAAATGGGATACTAGACCTTAACACCATGCAACTCCAGCCGCACACTCCCGATTACCTGTCGTTTGAACTGTTGCCGGTGGATTTTGTTCCTTCGGCTGACTGCCCCGAGTGGTTGAACTTTCTGTCGCAAGTCGTTAATCCGGGCGACATAGGAACCTTGCAGGAGTATTGCGGCTACTGCCTATACAAATCCAATCCCTACGAGAAGGCGCTCATGCTTACTGGGGTTGGTTCAAACGGCAAGTCGGTTTTCATGGATATATGGAAACAAGTGTTGGGGCGCGACAACTATGCTTCGCTGACCCCGCAATCCTTTGACCGGGACTCACAGGCTTTACTGGAACTGACTGATAAACTGGTCAATATCTGTGCTGATGTTCCTTCGCAGCCAATCCGTGATACTTCGGTAATCAAAAAGATGATGAGCAGCGACACCGTGACCGTCAGGCCACTCTATTCGCGCGACCAAGTTAAGTTTGAGAGCCGCTGCAAACTGATTATCGGTGCTAACCAAGCGCCTGCGCCCAAGTATGATGATAGCGTGGCTTACTTCCGGCGCTGGCTGATTGTGCCGTTCCCTAATACTTTCTCGCCCGGCAAGCCGGGTTTTATTCGCAAAGACGACTTGGAAGCGACGCTGCTGAAGGAAGTCAGCGGCATCCTGAATTGGGCGCTGACTGGCTTCACGCGGCTAACCACACAGGGCCACTTCAGCGATACGCGCAGCGCGGAGGAAATGCGTGTGGCCTACGAAGAAGCGCAGGAACCTGTGATTGTGTATGTTGCGGAGCGAATACAGCAGGGTGATAACGACCGCATATCCAAAGACGACCTGTATGAAGACTACGCGGGTTGGTGCAAAGCGCGGGGTGTTTCGCTGCATGGTAAAATCGCTTTTGGGCGACGCTTCCAGACTGCTGCGCCGTTTGTCCGGCAAGGCAAAATGGGCGGGCGCGGTGAGCGCATTAATTGTTGGATTAATCTCATCTTTAGCATGGAACCTATCATCCCGGACACATCCCGGACACAGGAAGCCGCTACATCCGGGCCACATCCCGGACACATCCCGGACAAAAGTATATTTTCGGGCGCTAAAACAATCCCGGACACATCCCAGACAAATCCCGGACACGGCAATCATCCCGGACACATCCCGGACACAAAACTACACACAACGCCGAAGTCCGATACGGCAAATGGCTCCGTGTCCGGGATGGTGTCCGGGATGGAACCGCTATCGTCGGGGCTATCGTCAGAAGGCCCGGAACAATCTTTACTAAAGGTTGACGACGATGAAAGGGCAAAAACGTCCGTGTCCGGGATAACCCCTTTAAACTTTCCCCTATCGCGCCTGCGGGGGCGCGAGGCTCCCATAGATACAGAAAAAACAGTATACACTAACAATACAGGGGGTTCATCCCGGACACCGACCGAAAACTTTGTAGTTTCTGATAAGGGTGGAACCAACGAGGAAATGCCCCAAGTATCGCTGGTTGCGCTGTGCGATTTACCCGACTTTATGGGTAAAGATAACAAGGCTTACAAGGGCATAAAGGAAGGTGCAAAATTCACCCTGCCGTCGCTCAACGCAGCGTGGCTCCTGAAGTCAAAGATGGCGCGACCTGACAAGGAGGAAGAATGAGTAAGGACGACAGTAAACAACCGGAGGTTGTTATGGCCGACGGCGTAATGTTCATAGATGCCGAAGGCGACTGCGATGTGTGTGGGAAGCACCAGCAACACCTACATCACTTTGGGGAGATGTGCGATAACTGTTATCGAGACTGGTCGGCAGGATATACACGGCGATGGAACGCGAAATGAGCACCGACAACACTTATTGGCTGATAGCGGTTCTGCTGTGGATTTTCTTTATTTTGCTGGTGCTGCTGCGATAATGGGCGAACGTAATGTTTTTATCAGGCGTGGCCTACTCGCTAGCGATATATGGGTGAACTCATGGGGCTGAAAATAGACGACGGCGACACCTGCCCCGCCTGTGGCGCTTACTGGAGCCTGTCGTTGACCGGCTACAAAATGTGGTGCGCCAATGGACACGCCCCGCCAGCGGACAGAGAAAATGACTGAAGGGCAAGTGCTTCTCGTATTCGCCGGAATACTGATGGCGGCCAGCATTATCGCATGGGGTTTGCTGGAGCGCGAACGGAACAAGCGCGAGGAGCAACAAATGTTGGAGCGCCTTTTATACCTGTCGTCAGGCCCGGCGCGGCTCACCGCGAAAGCGGCTGACCGGCTCAATCCCTTCCGCAAAGGATGATGCACCCACTCGCACTCCGGGCCGAAGCGTTGAAGATGCTGCGCTCCGGCGCCACCTACGGGGAAATCACGCGGAAGTTTGGTATCACCCGGCAAACACTATACAGGTGGCGCAAAAGCCCCACACCCAAAACCCACGCCAAGCACCGCGTCAAGTATCGCAAGGCCCGTGAAATGCTGGATGGCGGGCAGACGCGCGTGGAAGTCGCAAAGCGGTTAAGAGTTTCGCGGGACTCGCTGCGTAAATGGGAGAGAGAAGGCAGGCTGCCGGCGTCGCGGGCATCCCATTTAACCCCCATTAGAGGCCCGCTAATGCTTCTGGATGAAGATTATAGGGTTCCCTACGGCCAATTCAAAACCGACGCTGAAATCGCCCGCGAAATGATTGTCGAAAAGGCTGATGTAGTGGAGTGGCGCGAGCGGAACGGCCTGTCGGAACGCATACCGCCCCCAAAAACACACATGACAAAACGCGACCACGCAGCCCTGAAGCGGAAGATGGCGCGACAATACTGGAACGACATGATGAAGTGGGGCGTTGCCGCCAACCCCGAACTCACCTTAAGCGATGTGTTTGACTACATACGCGGCGGCATCATGGAGCAGGATTACTATGTCAGCCATCTATGGGTGCGGAAATGGTATGAAACCACGCTCGTCCCGCTAGGCTGGCCCACAACTCATGGGAAGAAGTTTCAAGGCCCACGCAAGTCGGTTCTTGCCAAATCTTGGATTGCTAAAATCAGGGCCGAAGAAGGCTTGAAAGGATAGACTTATATTCCCAACTTTTGTCGGCCCGTTAATGACCGTGCGCTGCCTGTCAGTAAAAGAGCGGCAGGAACTTGCATCCCATCTGGATAAAGAAGTGGGAGATGGACACCGCAAAGCCATAGAGGAATTTTTCGACGACTGCGAGAAGGGCCGCACCAAAAAACGGCTATCAGGGTATAATATTTACATATCCGAGTGCGTCAAAACCGACAAAAAGGATTTTAAGTCATGTGCTACTGGCTGGAAACAAATGTCGGCTGACAAACAACAGGGCTACCGCGACCGGGCTTCGGCATGAGCGAGGACGAGGAGTGCGACACCTGCAACTACGCGGTCGGCGCAGGCATGATACTCCAGAACTGTAAGGACATTGACTCCAACAAGTGTGATACACTCAAAACCAAGTTTTTGGCTGGTAATATTTCCTTTGATGACCTATATACTGAAGTCCGGGACATGAACGCTGGCAACACAGACGCTATCGCAACCATAGATTACACCCGTAAACTGGTTTATGGCCGTGGGTGAAGGCGAACACGACAAAGCGCTGGCCTGCCTGCCGGAAAAGGAACGGGTGATGCTATCGCAACTACTGGACGCCAAAGAGAAGACGCTCCGCGACCTGCATACGCATGAAAAAAGGAACGCTGAAGAATACGGCATGGCCGTTATGGACTATCCTGCTGATATTACGGACAACTTAAACTCGGTTAAGCGCCTTCGTAGCCGGTTGAGGTTGACCGCCGATACTCCTTGTGAGGAGTTCAGCGATTAACCCCGTATGGCTGCCCTCTTGGGGCTGGTCTTCTGTTGAACTTCTATTGAAACTTCGTTCTTAACGTGTTCCTTTACAGGACGCCGCTGCTGATGTGAACGCCGCTTTGATGTCCCGCGCAGACTTTCCAGTCCACGGGCCGTTGGCGTTCATAGTGCGTCCAACACAAGCCGCGTATGCGTTCTTGCTTGGCACTTTCCGCAGTCCTTTCGGCACGGAGAACTTGGTTCCAAAGATGTTTACTTGTCTTGCTCCCATTTTTGGTTTCCTGCCCCTCGTAGGGGCGACTGACACTTGTTGGCCCCCCATATAAAGGAACCGCAAAAAGGGTTTTTTGTGATAGGCGCTCTATTTCCCGCCCCATGCTTTAACAGCAGACGCATGGTGTTTTTCCAGTATTTCTATAATCTGTTCCTGCTTTTCGAGTTGCTTTTCAAGTAATGCAATCATCTTATCAAACTTGTTAGACTTGCGCTTCAGGTCGTCCATAGTTCCGCATCTCGGTTTAATCATTCTAATTTCCTTCGCCGTCCTTTCAGGTTGAAAGTGAATAACCGCAGCAGGTTGATAATGATGTTTTCCAGAATAATTCCATCCTGTTCCGTGCTGGACTCCGGGAAGACTGCTTCATCAATAATAGTCTGCACCAGCGCCTCGTTGATGATGGTTTCTTTCAACGCCTCAAACAGTTCTTGGTTCAGGAATATAGGCTGCGGCATTATTTTCATGTCGTCGGACACCAGCAGGCCCAGTTCCAGCATCTTCGGCATGTGGTAATTGACCAACTGGTGCGACAGGTCGGCTTGGTCGGCTATCTGATGCCGGGTTGATGGCTCACCCAGTTCTATAGCAGCGAACAGGATGCGAAACCGGGTGTCGTTTCGGGGTGCTTCCTTCCGCTGCTCGATTTTGACCTTACTGTTCGTCACTCTCGCCTCCTTCTTCCGCCAATATCTGTGCCAATATCCTCTTATCCTCTATCTCCTCAATATCTGTCGCTCGTTCAGCGCGAGTAGGCGGGTGAATTTCCCCGAAGGTTGCTACTAACGCATCAGGCAACTCCTCGGCAACGCCCTTATACTTGGTTTTCAGGTTGTGGTTTTCCCACCAAGCAGCTTTGCCGTCAATTTTTTCCATAGTCTTCGCGTTCTTTTCCTCGACGGCAGTATTCCAGAGATATTTCTCGTCGTCCGTCGTAGTTATTTCACCTTCAAATTCACTAATCAACCTTTGGTTGTAATTGGCTCGTAGCAGATAGAACAGTGCCGCAGAGTCTTGGTCAAACTTGGGTGAGCCGGGCATAAGGAAGCGCCACAGGGGAGGGTTGCTCAAGTTCAGCCATTTCTTGGTTTCTTTTTCCAGCCAGTCATTTACATCATTCTTCAGGCGACTGCTCAAGCCGGGGAAGTAGTCTAGTTCCAGCGGGTCTTCGGTTTGCGGGACTGCCATTTATTCTTCTTCCTCCACGGGTTCCTGTAAGGGCTTCGGTATGAAGAGTTTGCCCTTCGGCACGCCGATAACTTCCTTCTCCCCGGTTTCAGGATTAGTGCGCTTCCGTTCGACCTCACCTTCAAAGACAGCGTCCCACGGAGCGAACCACACGCCATCACTATCCTTTATAATCTGACTTTTATTAGCAGAAACCCGCGTAGTGGTTTCACCCGTTTCCTCGTCGGTAATTTTTCTTTCCTTGACTATTCCCCGGCTCTTGAACCACCCTGTCCTGCTGGTCTGCTTTGCTCCAGTAAGGTCTTCTCCGGGAATGACTGGACTTCTGAATACAGCGTCCGTGCAGTCGGGTATTCGCGCCAGCAGCAGCACAAAATCTTCGAGTTCGTCTTTGTATCCGGTTTCGAGTTCCTTCTTCCACTTTGCCGTGAAGGAGCGCAGCATGTCTGTTTTGACCAGAGGGTGAAGGCACTTGACCGTATCTTGAGCACTCATAGCACACCCGCTTTCACCAAGTTCTTTTGCAGGTCAACACTTGTTGTATGCACATATATCTGCGTCGTCGTGATACTGGTGTGCCGCATCGCCTCCTTGAGTTCTTCCAGCCCCAGACCGACCTCGGTAGCAAGCAGCGTCCCGAAAGTATGACGCAGGACGTGGGGCGTGACCTTTTTCTTTATGCCTGCTTTCTTGCCCCATTTCTTTATCACGCGCTGCACCTCCCGCACACTAATATCAAAGACCGGCAGGACGCCGTGAGAACAGTTATTGCTGACATACTTTTCCATTTGTCTGGCAAAATTCTTGTGGACAAGCCGAGTGATAAATACCACGGCCTGCTTATTACCCTTTCCGATAATCATAAGCGATTTGTTAGGCCAGTCAAAGTCATCTGGTGTGACTGACAGCGCCTCGCTAATTCGTAGTCCGGTGCTGGCAAGGAACGCTATCAACATCCGGTCGCGCTCCCTGACTAGAGGGTCGTAATGTGCTAGCGGCGCCGAAAGCAATGTTTTTAGTTCTTGGCGGGTAAGGTTCTTGGGTAGTCTGCGTGCTGCCCGACCACCGCGTTGCCTTATCCCAGCAGTAGGATTGGTCTGTGCCAAGTTCTGCATAATCAACCAATCAAAGTAAACTCGTAGTGCCGACACACGCACTGTCAGCGTCGAGCGGGACTTGCCTGCACCCTGTAGGAAGGCCATGTGGTTCATTACATCTATGGGCTTTGTCCTTTCTACTGGTTTCCCGAGCCATTTCTCGTAGGATTTAAGGGAATAGCGATAGGCCCGCACGGTGTTGTCGGCCAGCCCGAACAACGAGGGGGCGGTATTACAGAAGTTCTCAATCACATCTCACCGACACTTGTTAGCCATTATATGCTTTCGGGCCTCTCATTTCTTTTTCCCAACCTCTCGCCACATGTCCACACATTCCTCAAAGCCTTTCTTACCTTCGCCGTCGAAACCACCATACCCTCGGCGGCATTCACTAATGAAAATCTGGTATTTGTTAAGTTTCTTACCCTTCTTACTATGCAATTCGGGGCGTGGCTGGTTCCATATAGGGGCGGTCGTGGTTTTTTCCTTTTCCTTTTCCTTTGGCGGCTTGCCTACTAGATAGCGCTTCAGCCTTTCCTGCAATTCGTCAAGTTCACCTTCATCTCCTTCCGTAAGGTAAGGCCGTCTTTCTAATGCCCGTATGCGTGCCTGCATGTAGTTCAGGTCAGTTTCCATGCTCGGCCTCGGCGCGTTGCCACTTCCTTTTGTGTTCAAGGGCAAGGGCTTCGGCTGCTCGTGTAATGGCGGCACGTTCCGGGTCATCTTCCACGTCAACCTTGAAGTCGCTGATAACCGGGATAGTTACTTCCTCGCGGGCGGGTGTGGAGGTGCCGGCATACAGCATAACATCCTCATCAAACTCGCTGCCGTGGGTCAACGCCCAGTTCCCGATAGCCCGCCCTTGCCGAGTCATCTTGAAGCGATATTGTCCTCGATGGGGCTTGCGGTCAAGTTGCTTTGACTTTAGAAGACCCTTGCGCGTGCAGCGCAGGAGAGCGTGCGTGACCATGCTGCTGCCGCTGCCACGACTGACATGCGACAGATGGTCAATAATCTGGGCTGTCGAAAACCATTTGTAGCGGTAGTGGTCGCAGGCAACCGCCAGAACCATATACTCCTTCATCGGGCCAGACGACACTAAAGGGCATTTATAACTTTACCGCTGCTTCTGTTTTAGGGTATGGATAAATTTATTAACACCAACCAATGTCGGCCTTTCATGGCTGACCCCAAAGGCGCTAAAATGCTAGCCCCTAAAATTCGAGAACTTGCAGATACGGGTGAGATGTCTTCGACAGAGATAGCATCCACTTTAGGCACTTCCGCTGCTTATGTCCGAACTGTTATGTCGCGTGCTAAAACGGCACCGCCCGGCAAACAGAGGGATGTTGCAGATAGCGCAACGCTTGGTAGCGAAATGGCTGCGTTACGGGAAGTCATGCGTGAGGTTAGCACTTCAGCCCGTATAGACGCCGTAGTCCGGGCCTTTGGTCAACGTGACTCGACAGACTATGTGGCTCTTGCCAAACTTATTAACAGAGCACGCATTCCCGTTGCGGACTGTGCCTTTATTATCGAGAACTGGGCCAATCATATTGGAGATACGCTGGACGAGGATGAAATATCAGACCTTATCAGCAAGTCGCACTCAAGCACCGTAAAGAAAATACGGGAAGCAGAAAAGAAGAACACACCCAAGACTATGGACGACATCAACAAGGAACAAGCCGAACATATCGGCCAGCGCATAGGATACTTGCGCCAGCGACAAATGTTGCGAGACTTAGAACAAGACCTTTCTCCGACGGGACAAGCAGCAGGCCAGTCTCCGATGGTCGTTAAACGTAGGCGGTCAGTCCCAAAGATGAGTGCTGATGGAAGTATACAAACCGACGAAAAAGGAGAGCCAATAATGGAAAGTATCGAAGAAGAAGTGCCATACACCCCCTATATGCAGCAGCCGGCAGCCAGCAACGACATGATGCCGTTGCTGATGAACCAGATGAACCAGCAGAATACGGCTAGTCAAAATACACTTATGACTCTCATAACCGCTATGCTAGACCGTAAGGAAACGCCGCCAGTTGATACCGACAAGGAACTGCTAATCAAGTTGCTGGAAACGCAGGGCGACAATAAACTGGAGCAGATGCGAGGCGAATACACGCGGCAGGTTGATGAACTAAAGGCGAGCATTGATAAGAAAGACCTGCAAGATACATTCGGCGGGTATATTGGTGAGTTGCAGGAAGAAATAAAGAACCTCAAGGGCGCAGGCATGAGCGACGAGCGCTTCCGCTTGCAGATGCAGACCGACCTTACAAAGCGGCTAATGGATGAAGTTAGTGGCGCGAAGGAGTCAGTAGGCGGTGCGCTGGGAACGATGGCGAAGGAAATGGCCGAAGACCGTCGCCATTTGCGGCATCTGGAACAGTTGCGAGCGGCCCGTGACTTGGGCTATGACCCGCGTGACCTGAAGCGGTCATGGGAAAGTGAGCGCATCCCCAACGTATCCGAAGATGATTTGGAAATGATAATGGCAGGCCATTAAACCATGCGTATAATTTGTGTAGGCGCAGGGAAAGGCGGCACAGGTAAGACTACAGTAGCGACGGCGATTGCAGCACACCTTACCTCTTACTATGACGTTGGTCTTCTAGATACTGATTTGTCCTGTCCAAGTATATTCTCGCTTTTTAACCTCGAAGGGTATCAATATACCTTTGCTGAAAATGGGCTTTTGCTTCCACCCGTCTGCGAAGGGCACAGTAAAGGTAGTGCTCTTAAGATATTCAGTCTTGGTGCCGATATACCACCAGACCAGCACGTTGCTTGGTCAGGCACGCAATTAACCGATATGCTCCGCGACCAGTTTATTTCGATTGAGTGGGGTAGTATTGATGTGATGGTAATAGACATGCCTCCCGGCACTTCCGATAATGTCCAAGCAATCCTCGACTTCGTTCCGCACTCAACCATAGTCCCGGTTATATTAAACCAGAAGCTGTCTTTGATAGATTGCCGCAAGTTTATTGAACTGTGTAAACACAAGAAACATAGCGTATCGCCATGTATCATTAACCTAAGTGATGTCTTTAGCATGTATGATGATAAAACGATATATGAAATGATGCAGGTTAAGGTGATGATGCACCTACCTTTTAATCAGGACTGGGCTGCGGAAGATGCGGGCCTGCGTATACTGGAGTCAATAGATAAGGACAAGGCACGCGCATTCAGGGAGATTTTATAGATGGGTTTAAAGGACTCTGTTCTCAATAGGTATATAAACTGGAAACTCACCAAACTAAATACAGGACTAGACTGGGAGAAGTTTACCGCGGCTGTTGGCCTAATACAAGACCAAAAGAAGGTAGTAATCTATTACCTTACGGATAAAGACGATACTTACGCATTTGAATATGGTGATGGGCAGATTGTATGGCTAGACCATATACCACTTAAGAAAACTGCCGAAATCTGGAGTAATACAGAGGTTTTCAAGGCTATTATTACCGGAAAAATATCACCAGACGAAGCCTTCTATGGAAATCTGGTCGCATTCACCGGAGAACACCTGCTGCGTGAGAAGATAGCGGCCAACGTGCTTTTTGATGTATTGTTTGGCAATCGCTTTGATGAATTTGCCCTTAAAACCCCTGCCGAGGAGGAATATTAATGGGGCGTGGCCCAGTTCAAGCACAGGTTAGTTGGATATTCCGTTGCACAGGCTGTGGGGCTGATTGGTTAGTCAAACACACGCTTGATGATGATGAGTCGCCTGCCGGTGCATTACAGCCAGCATCCAAGCACTGTGATGATTGCGGAACTTTAATCGAAGGGGAGTTCCACGAATACCGAACAAGATAATTGTGCGGCCAACTAATGTCAGCAAAGCCTTTAAACCCGCAGCAGGTAGCCAGTTAGATGAGCGTTTGCCCAATCTGTAACGCAATGATTGGCAGGATGTGTGATGCACACGATGACCCAGAGGTATGTGCAGACCATCTAGACGAACTGGACGGTAAGGGCGTTTTCCCTGCCATGCTTAAGGCCGGCGTCTTTACCGATGAGTTCAGACACGGTGTATTGGAAGACGTTGTTGATGGTTCGGACATATCAGATGATGAAAAGACTGAAATGCTTGGTCATCTGGATGACGTTAAGAATTTTACACCTACCGAGAATAGAAATATAAAGGGAAATCCGTTAAAGCCACTATCTATCAGGGACGCCGTGAAGAACAGTTACAAGATATTGCGCGGCAGGGTGCCGGATGGCTGATTTTGCCGCAGCCGGGTCAGTTAGCAGTGCTGAACCGGGCTATAAATTTGTGAAGTTTACATCATTGCTTACCGACCGCCCGGTTAGCTTGAAAGACCCGGTAGTGCTGGCGATGAATGATATGGACAGGCTGGATATAGAATTGCCTTTTCTGGAAGGCTTTAGTTTACCACGAATACAGTATGGAATGCCCAGCACAAAAGATATGGAAGACAGGATAGATGGCGGCCTTGATAATTTATTTGATATATTCCCAGAAGCAGGCGAATTTGGAGACTTGATGGCGGGCGCGGTCAGGCAAGTCCTGAAGGCACTGCCCGATGAACTGGTTTCGCCTAATGACGCGGGGAACTCGATAAGTAGCCTTGTAGAAGGAGTGATAGATAAAATCTCGCTACCTGATTTGGGGGCGCTATTTACTACTCAAGTTAACGCTATACTGGCTGGTCTGGACGACCTTATGACCGAAGAAGATTTTGAAAACTGGACTGGAGGACGTATCGAAGATGCTAAAGACGCGCTCGAAAGTTTCTTCGGGCAATATCCTTTATGGAGTTACCTACCCAGC
>Ga0114912_1000203_pt1 | contig 34211 bp, 25 predicted proteins | sample MalvirDeepMed_51_FD_89713 | JGI IMG/M metagenome (GOLD analysis project Ga0114912, IMG submission 89713) | Marine viral communities from the Global Malaspina Expedition - Malaspina viral metaG DeepMed_51 | ecosystem: Environmental > Aquatic > Marine > Oceanic | place: Mediterranean Sea...
CGCCTCGTCATCGCTTTCATCGACGAATATGGCAATGGGCCGGGCTAGTGCACGGCTGACGGCGAAATATTCCTCCAGCACATCGCGCGCGGGGTTGCCCAGATCCATCAGCACGATGTCCGGTTCGATTTCGGCGATGCGTGACAGCAGCGCCTTGCGTTCGGAAAGCACGAAGATTTCCGAACCTTTGAAGGCGCGCAGGCCCTCCTCGATTATCGTGGCCCGTGCCCGGCTTTCATCGATCACCGCGATCCGCATGACCCGATTGTGCAGCGCAGCATCGCGATAGGCAAGCCGCAGGGCCGAAAGAAACGATTGTGCGTGGCAGCGTGCGTGTTGTCCGAAGCGTGTTCCGCCATTGGCGTGCTCTCGCTTCCCACGAACTAGCGCCTAGCCGAATGGCAGCTCTCCGCTTCGCATCGACCCAAAGCAGACTGACTGGTGACGGCCCAGAAGCGGAAACTCTCGATCGATAAGCGTCCGCACGGGACCGTGGACGACCGATTTATTAAGTTGGCTCCGATGTTGGCTAGAATCTTCTAGCGATTTATTTTTCAATAGTTACAGTCGTTTTTGCATCCCTCCGTCTCCGCCACCGGCCTTTCCCAGGCCTTCCTATTCAGAGATGCGCGGGAATCCCTCCATTCCAGCCGTTTGCGACTGCTATGTCGTTCGACCGCGCCTATCCCTAGCCAGCCAGAGATAAGCATATATCGGGGTAACGGCGCAGGAGTAATGGGGGTATCGGGAGCTTATCGACGAGGCTGTTGGGGCAGCCACAGCGAGGGACAAGGCGTGCAAGATTGCCGACAGCCGTGGCTTGAAGCTGCCCATTTCGGCAAGCGGTCATACGAGCTGGCGCAGTAATTACCGTTTCGAGAGGAAGAACGTTTGCTCGCGTGGGGTGGGTATCCCCGATGTGTCGTTGGCGGAAACCTAGAAGAAGCGGGCTGAGGCGAAGAAGATTTTAAGTGCCGGGCGCAACTGTCGGCACAATACAGCGCGTAACCGGCTGGGTTTAGCAGGGTCGCCTTCAGCCGTTCTCGCAGAACCAAAAGCGGAACAATTTCCGGGCTTTGGCCAAACGCAAGATACACACATCACGCCCTTGGGCCTGTTCAAGCGGTGCAGTTTGTCGAGCGCCCCAGGGACGTCTTACGTCTCTCCGTAAACGAAGGCGATGTGCATAGAGCGTTGCGCCTCGGAAAATTCAAGCGCTCGGTCGTAGTCTTGCCGGTCATCTACAACATGCCATCAATTCAGACGGGGCGGCTTGGCGGCGCGTCGGCGGTGTCGCCACCTTCGTCGGCAGAAGGGATGAGGCCAAAAACACGGCGCAGATTGCGCCGCACCAGGAACGGCTCGAGCCAACGTCCGATCAGGAAAAGCGCGGCAAAAATAGCGGCCAGCACATAGGCAGGTCGCGGCGAATGTTTCGCGTCTTCATCCTTGCCCTCTTCCATCTCGCGTTGCTTTTTCTCCTCCAAAGTCTCGGGCCGTGGAGCACCCAGCCACTGGTCGACAGGGTTGAGTTCGCCCGGCTCCTTCTCTTCTTTTTCCTTCTCGGCCTTTTCCTTCTCCATCCTGGCCTTTTCTTCCGCAGTGGGACGTTCCCATTCTACGAGCAGTTCCGTTGCCTGCGCGATGGCGAGGAAGAATAGCGGTGCGAGGAACACGAGCAGCAAAGCGGGGCTCTTCAGCCGGTAATGCAAAAGCGACCGGTCCGCTTCCTGCGTCACTTCGAAGCTGCCGCTGGAGAAAGTCGCCAGCCTGTCCTGCGCGGCGGGGTTTTCCTTCACATAGGTCAGCGTCGTTCCATCGATGACGGTCTCCGTACCGGATTTCTCCAGCAACGGCTCCATGCGGTCGAACACCTGCGCAGCCGACAGCGGCGCTTCCAGGTCGATATGCCCGCGGGCCGTCCAGATCCGGTCGATATAGGGGATGGTGGGCATTGGGCTGTTACTCCGGCTGAATGCGAGGGCGGCGGGCAGGCGAGCCGGTCCCTGCCCTTTCGCTCTGGTGGAGCGGAAGGGAGGTGCTGGTCATCCGGACTGAGGGATCGATTGCGGGTGGCGGACTATTCGGCGGGCATGCCGTCCCTACGGGCGAAGCGGCGTTGCAGCCAAGCGCGGCTGGTGTGGTAACCTTCCGTGAAGGGGTAGGTCATCGCCTCGCGGATCTGCATCCGGCGGCCGCCTTCCATGCCCAGCTTCTCCGCCTCGCCATCCACGCAAGTGCCGAAGATGCGGTCGAAGATGATCCAGGTCGCGCCGTAATTGCTGCGGCTGGCCTCGAAATCCTGAGAATGGTGAACGCTGTGATGCTCCGTCGTGTTGAACAGGAAGCGCCACCAGCGCGGCGTGTTGAAGCGCACATTGATGTGCTGGTAAGTGCCGATCGCTAGGCCGAACGTACCTGCCAGCAACGCAGCGCGCGGGAGGAAGTCGAAGAATCCGCCGATGCCGAGGCCGATCAGGAACAGCTCGATCGGATTGCCGACCGCGCCCTTGTTGATGTTGAGCTGCGTGATGTAATGATGCGGCGCATGGGTCAGCCACAGCGGGTACCAATTGTGCATCCCGCGATGCATCCAGTATTGGCCGAAATCGAAGAGCAGCGAAATCAACAGCGCCTGCAGCAGCAGCGGCAGCCCGGTGAACCAGCTCAGCTTGTCCCAGTCGTAGGCGCCCTGGATAGCCTCGATGATGACACCGTCGCCGATATAGACGTCCACCATGCGCAGCACCGTGTATCCCAGACCGACATAGAACAGGTCGGTGCACAGCTCCTTCCAAGTGAGCATCCAGCTGCGGTGACGCGGGACTGCCAGTTCAAGGCCGATGAGGAATATGCGGAAGGACAGGCCGATGATGATGGCCGTGGTCGCAGTGGCGATTGAGTTGGGAGCGTAATACCAGAAGGCGATGAGCGCGAAGAGCACGGCCGGCTGGAAGTAGGTGAAGAAGGCGCGCTTGAACGGCCCGCCCTCTACCTTGGGGATGTTGTCCCACCCCACCGTAACGGGTGCATCCGCTCCGATGATCCTGTTTCCTACGCGTGTGCCGGCCATATCGCTTACCCCGTCGTCGAAACTGTGGAGCGATCCGTTACCCAACGCGTGGGACCCGGACGGCTCGTGCCGTCACGTGTTCCCGAATGTGCAGCGCTTTGCATCGGTCGTCTCCTGTGCCGGACCGCGTATCGGTCCGGTCCTTTCAGACGCTCTCCCGGCAAATTTGATTGTATTCGCTGTCAGTGAAGAGGCTACCGATATTAATAATCTCGTCAAGAGTAATAATGACAGGTTTGGACATTATATTTCGTAATCGATGCTGGTCGCGTATCATGATTGCGCCACGAAGGCCCTCCAGCCACCAAGCGCGGTGATATCCTTGGCTCCGGCGGTAGCGCGGGGCTCCGAAACGAATCCCTTCACCTGGCTTCCATCGGCCAGGGTCACCGTGCCGATGGCCAGCGGCGCGGGCACTTCGGCAACGAAGCTGCCGAAGGCTGCCACGTCCAGCGCGTAGACCTCGACCGCGATGGCGCTGCCGTCTTCGCTATGCACCAGCGCGGGCTTGGGAGGGGTACTGTCGGCCAGCGCATAGAGCCGATAGGTGGGTGCCGTCTGGAAGGCGCCGACGAACTCCGCATCGCGCGAGGTAAGCTGCCAATGCAGCGGCATGTCCTTCAGATGCGCGCCGACGACGGCCAGTTTCACTTTTTCCATCTTACCCTCCAGGTCGAGCGGAGGCGGCGCGGGCAGGTCCGCAATCGCCAGGTAGTTTTCGGCGGCATCCATCAGCGCCAGGTCCGTCCCCGCAGGACCGATCAGCGTGATGCCGAAGCCGGTATCGTTGTCGCGCGCACCCGCCGGAACCGCGATCGCCGCCATGTCGAGCAGGTTCACGAAATTGGTGTAGGCGCCCAGATTGCTGTTGAGCGCAACCGGCGCGGCAAGCAGCTCGGCCACGCGGTAGGTCGTGCCCGTGGTAGGGAAGGCGAGCATGTCGACAGACTGCCACATCTCCTCCGCCCGGCGCTGTAAAGCGGCAAGGCGATAGATGCCGTTGAACAGGTCGGTCGCCCGAATATCGCGACCCGGTGAGACCACGGCGCGCACCGTATCGTCCAGCGAGCCGGGATCGTTCGTCAACAGCTCGGCAATAGCTGCGGCCCGCTCGGCGACCCAGGGGCCGCTATAGAGCAGTGCCGCAGCCTCGTTCAGAAATCCGATGTCGAGCTCGACAACCTCGCTTTCGGTTCGCAACACATCGAGCGCGCGCTGGTAGAGAAAAGCGGATTCCGCGTCACCGAACCAAACCTGCTGATCGGATTTCGGCACGCCGATGCGGCGCGGCCGGAGGTGGCGATCGGGCAAGTCGCGAGAATAGGCATCGACGGGATCGAAACCGGCGATCACCCCGTCCACCAGTCGCGCATTGGCGACTTCGTCGGTGAACACGGTGATGCAGTCGAGCGTGCGGCAGGCTGGCACCAGACCCGATGTGCTCCAGCGCCCCTTGCTCGGCTTCAGCCCGACGAGGTGGTTGAACGCGGCCGGGACACGGCCCGATCCGGCGGTGTCGGTGCCCAGCGCGAACGGCACCAGTCCAGCCGCTACCGCTACGGCAGAGCCCGAACTGGACCCGCCGCTGACATAGGCGCGGTTGTAGGCGTTGCGCGGAACGCCATAGGGGCTGCGCGTGCCCACCAGGCCCGTGGCGAACTGGTCCAGATTGGTCTTGCCCACGCAGATGGCGCCTGCTTCCAGCAGCTTCACCACTGCGGTTGCGGATGTCTCCGGCGTGTAGGCGAAGGCGGGGCAAGCGGCAGTCGTCTCGAACCCTTGGACGTCGATATTGTCCTTCACCGCGAAGGGCACACCCGCCAGCCGGAGGTCTTCCCCTGCCGCAACCCGTTCATCCACCACCCGCGCCGCGGCGAGGATCTCATTCGCGCCCGCACGGCTGATCCATACCTGCGGCTGGACCGCATCGTAGGCCTCGAGCCGCGACAGCGTTTCCTGTGCCACGGCATAGGCGGTGGTTCGCCCGGACGAGACGGCGGCGGCAATCGCCCCTGCGCTCTGGCGGCTGAGCGGGCTCATGCGGTCATGGCCCCACGCGGCGTCAGCGCCAGCAGCGGCGCGCCGGGTTCGATCGCCTGCCGCTCCTTCATGTAGAGGACGGATACGGTTCCCGCACCCGGACTTTCCAGCGGACATTCCATCTTCATCGCCTCGATCACGGCGACCACTTCGCCCGCTTCCACCTCGTCGCCTTCGGAGACGAGCAGCTTCCACACATTGCCGCCGAAGGGCGCTTCGACCACGTCCGCGCCCTCGGGGATGTCGATGGCGGGGGCCGCCAGCGCGCCGCCCGCTTCTTCCTCGACCAGTTCGGAGACACGGTCGAACTCGCCGCTGCGCTGCCACTCGGCGCGTTCCTCGTCGAAGGCAGCCTGCCGCGTCGCCTGAAATGCCTCGATGGAGGCAGCGTTATCGGCCAGGAAAGCGCGGTAATCGGCTAGTCGGAACTCGGATTGCTCGACCTCGATCGCGCGCCGCCCGGTCGGGAAATCGCGCCGCCAGTCCTCCAGCTCCTCTGCCCTCACCTCGAAGAATCGGATCTGGTCGAAGAACCGCAGCAGCCACGGCTTGCCTTCCTTGAAGGCATCGGTCTGGCGATAGGTGTTCCACACCTGGATCGTGCGCCCGAACAGCTGGTAGCCGCCCGGCCCCTCCATGCCGTAGATGCACATATAGGCCCCGCCGATGCCCACGACATTGGGCGGCGTCCATGTGCGCGCGGGGTTGTATTTGGTGGTGACGAGCCGGTGGCGCGGATCGACCGGCGTGGCGACCGGCGCGCCGAGATAGACATCGCCCAGGCCCATGACGAGGTAGCTCGCGTCGAACACGATGTCGTGCACTGCGTCCGCATCGGGCAAGCCGTTGATGCGGCGGATAAACTCGATATTGTCGGGACACCACGGCGCATCGTTGCGGACGGCGGCCATGTATTTCTCGATCGTCTCGATCGTCGCGGGATCGCGCCAGCTCAGCGGCAAGTGGACCACTCGCGAGGGGATGGCGAAATCCTCCAGATCGCCGAGCTCGTTCTCCGCTTCCATCAGCGCCGCGAGCGCCCCCGCCTGATCGAGCACGCGGTCGTCGAAATGCAGTTGCAGCGAACGGATGCCCGGCACGATGTCGATCACGCCTGCCAGCGCCTTCGCCTCCAGCACCGTCATCAGCGCATGGACGCGAATGCGCAGCTCCAGGTCGAGCACGATGGGGCCGTATTCTACAAGGATATTGCGGTCACCCTGCTGGCGATAGACAGTACGCGGGCGCAGGCCCTCGGCAGGCGTCTCCGCCAAAATGGGCGAAAGTTCGGCGATCTCGCGCGCCGTACCGTCAGGCACCGGCGCGCTCAGCGGCGCGCGGCTTGCGGCCTGTGCTTCCTCGATGCCCACCGGCACGAAACGCAACCGGTTGCCGGGTGCGAGCTGGCCGATCTTCCAGCGGTCCGCCGCGATCACCACGAAGGGGCAGACGAACCCGCCCAGCGACGGGCCGTCGGGGCCGAGGATGATCGGCATGTCGCCGGTGAAATCGACCGCGCCGATGGCGTAGGGGTTGTCGTGGATGTTCGACGGATGAAGGCCCGCCTCGCCACCATCCTCGCGCGCCCATTCAGGCTTCGGGCCGACAAGCCGGACCCCGGTGCGGTTGGAATTGTAATGCACCTGCCACTCGGCGGTGGTCACGCTGGCGATATCGTCGGGCGTGAAGAAATCGGGCGCGCCGTGCGGCCCGTACATAACGCGCAGCGTCCAGCGATTGCCGAAATCCGCGGCGGGTGAAGGCTCCATCGCCTCGCCGGTTTCCACACCCGTAAGGTGCAGCGTGTCGCCCGCCAGCAGGCGCCGCGCGGCGTGGCCGCCGAACTGGCCGAGCTCGAAGGTCGCGCGGCTGCCGAGATAGGCGGGAATATCCAGCCCGCCCGCGAACAGGATGTAGCCGCGCATCCCACCGCCGGACACGCGGCCCATCGCAAGCGTCTGGCCCGCCGCGACCTCGACCGGCACGCCGCGCTCCACCGGCACGCCGTCCAGCGTCGCGCCGAAATCCGCGCCTGCCAGACACAGCCGGGCAGGGGCGTTGAAATGGAGCGTCGGCCCGGTGAAGGTCACTTCCAGCCCCGCCGTGCCTTCCGGATTGCCGAGCAGCAGGTTGCCCATACGGAAGGAGCGGTCGTCCATCGGACCCGAGGGCGGAACGCCCACCGACCACAGCCCTTCGCGTCCCGGCCAGTCCTGCACCGTGGTGGCGGTCCCTCCGCTGACGACGCGAATGCTGTGCGGCTCGTATCCGATCGTGTCGAGCATCCGCGTCGAGACATTACCCGCCACGAAGCGCTCGTCGCGCAGCACATCGCGCAGCCAGCGCAGATTGGTCTCGATGCCATCCACGCGGCTTTCGTCCAGCGCCGTCTGCATCGCGCCGATCGCATCCTCGCGCGTTTCGGCATGGGTGATCAGCTTGGCGATCATCGGATCGTACCAGGCGCTGACGGTGCTTCCGGCTTCCACCCATCTTTCGGTGCGGATCGTTTCGGGAAAGTCGATCGCGGTCAGCGCGCCGGTGGTGGGGCGATAATCGAGCGCCGGGTCCTCGGCATAAAGCCGCACCTGCACCGAATGGCCGCGCGGTTGGGGCGGAGCGCGGTCCATGAAGGCGTAGTCGTCCATGCCCCCGCGCACCATCCATTCGACCAGGTCGATGCCCATGACCTCTTCGGTCACGCCATGCTCGACCTGCAGGCGGGTGTTCATTTCCAGGAAGAAGAACTCCTGCCGCTCGGCATCGAACAGGAACTCGACCGTCCCGGCGGAGCGGTACTCGGCAGCCTCGGCCAGCCGCACGGCGGCGGCGATCAGGTCGCGGCGCACGGCATTGGAAAGACGCGGCGCAGGGGCTTCCTCAACCACCTTCTGGTTGCGGCGCTGGAGCGAACAGTCGCGTTCGCCCAAAGGCACGACGCGCCCCTTCCCATCGCCGAAGATCTGCACTTCGATATGGCGGGCGCGGGCGATGTAGCGCTCCAGGAACACGCCCGCATCGCCGAAGCTTGCCGCGCCCTGCCGCACCACCGTTGCGAAGCCTTCGCGCACGGCGGCCTCGTCCTTGCATATCCGCATACCGATCCCGCCACCGCCAGCGGTCGCTTTCAGAATGACCGGATAGCCGATCTCGTCGGCGGCGCGCGCGGCCTCGTCCTCGTCCGTCAGGAGGCCGGTGCCCGGCGCCAGCGGCACGCCCTGGCTGGCGGCCAGCGCGCGGGCGCTGTGCTTCAGGCCGAAGGTGCGGATGTGGTCGGGCCGCGGGCCGACGAAGACGATGCCTTCGGCCTCGCAGCGCTCGGCGAACTCGGCATTCTCTGCCAGGAAACCGTAGCCGGGGTGGATATAACCAGCGCCGGTCTGCTTCGCCGCGGCGATGATGGCGGCAATATCGAGATAGCTTTCGGCTGCGGCCGCAGGACCGATACACACCGCTTCGTCAGCCTGCGAGACATGCAGCGAATCCGCGTCGGCTTCCGAATAGACCGCGACCGATCGCAGGCCCATCGCCTTCAGCGTGCGGATTATCCGGGTGGCGATCGCCCCGCGATTGGCGACCAGGACCGCGCCCCCGCTCATGCGGCCACGATCATCCGGACGGGCGTCGGGTTGAAGGCGTTGCACGGATTGTTGATTTGCGGGCAGTTCGAAACCACCACCGTCACGTCCATCTCGGCAAAGAGGTCCACCGTCAGTCCGGGCGCGGAAATGCCGTCGACGATGCCGAGCGACCCGTCTTCCTCCACCGGCACGTTCATGAAGAAGTTGATGTTGGACACGATGTCGCGCTTGCCCCGCCCCTCGGTCAGGTTGGCTTCGAGGAAGTTCTCGACGCAGGCATGCTGTGCCTTGGTGTGGTGGCCGTAGCGCAGCGTATTGGACTCGCACGAACACGCGCCGCCGATGGTGTCATGATACTCGACCGAGGTTCCGGCGATGGTCATCATGGCGCGACCCTCGTTGGAGCGAAGCACCGTCCCTTCGCGCAGGAACAGGTTGCCCTGCGCCGCCACGGTGTCCTGCGCGCTGTAGCGCTCGGCATCGTCGGCGGTGGAATAGAGCAGGAAATCCACCGCCTGGTTTCCTTCGGTATCGACGATGCGCAGCGTCTGGCCCTTGGCCACATGATGCAGCCACGGAGCGCGCGAGGGCACGATTTCGTCGTGGACGATGGTTCCGGGAAGGCCCCCGGTCGCTGGATCTGCGGTCATGCTGGCGTTTTCCCTGTCAGCGGCGGTAGTAATCCTCGACATTCTCGAACGCGCGCAGCCCTTCGGGCGATGCGATGCGGACGGGATCGTCTTGCGGCGTCACGTCGCCGCGCCATGCGGTGACGCGCAGCGGAGCGACGCTCCATTCCTCGCGCGGGTCGAGTATGTGCGGGCAGTTGGCGATGACGACCATCACCTCCATCTCCGCGCGCAGCAGCACTTCGCGGCCCGCATCGTACGGCCCGACCAGCGGTGTGATAGTGCCGTCCGCCTCGATCCGCGTCCCCTTGAACAGGTTGACGCATGGGTGGACGTCGCGGCGCGAAAGCCCGTGCTTGCCCGCGCCCAGCAGCAGCCGGTCACGACCGTTGGGATAGGCGCCGCTATTGCGCCCCTCGCCGTATTTCGCTTCGTTGGTGCCGGCGTTGGAGGTGCCGCAGAAGGCGTCATGCGTGCCGGCCCCGTCATCGATCAGGCTCATCAGCACGCGGCCCATGTCGGACAGCAGAAGCTTGCCCGCACCCAGATAGGCGTTCCACTGCACCTTGACCGTGTCGGCGACATTCAGCCGCTCGGTCGGCATCTCGGCATTGTAGATGTTGAGCGAAGCACATGCATCGCCCGCGACATCGATCAGCCGCAACCGCGCCCCGCGCGCCAGCCTGCGTGTGGCATAGCCGCCCGGCGCGATGGTCTCCTCCCACAGCAAATCCTCGCTCGCCACCTCTTCGGGCAGGTCGTCCGCCACCGGCGGCAGCACCGGCATGGCGTCGACCTTCGTGCCGCCCATCGCGCGGGCGTGCTCGCGGGCGGCTAGGGGATGGGCCAGGGAATTTGCGGGCGCCTGGTTCATGCAGCGGCGGTCTTTCCGGATTTGCGCCTGGCGGGAGCCGCGACATTATCCTGCACGCCAGGGCGACCCTTGTCGTGGAGCGGCGGCAGCAGTGCGGTCGTGGTTACGAGTTGAAGCTGATTGACCCCGCGGATGGAACGCAGCTCATCGCACAGGGCCTCCAGCCGCACGGCCGGCCCCTGCACCAGCAGAACTTCCAGCGACTGGTCGTCTTCCAGGAAGACATGCTGCGATGAGATCACTTCCTTGAGGTAATCCACCTGCGTTTTGGCAAGCTGCTGGCGAATACTCCCGCGATCGCCGCGATAGACCAGCGTGATAGTGCCCGCGAGCATCTCTTCCGGACGCGTGAGCGCCTCGTGCTCGGCCAGCGCATGGCGGATCAGTTCGGCGATCAGCTGCGAGCGGGAAGGCAGGCCGCGCTCTTCCACCATGGTGTCGAGCTGGCGGAACAGGTCCGCCGGAAGGCTCATGCTCAGGCGCGCCAGGCTGGTGGGTTCGGTGGGCATGTCGATGTCCTCTCAATTATTACTAAGGTTGTCAATCGTAATACCGGGATTATTTTTCGGCCTATCCGATTGGCCAATGTGCGGGACATCGGGAAGGTCCTCGCCGCATATATTCGTGCCGTTTCCGGCCTCTTTCCGGTCGAGCGGCAGATCGTAGACCACGCGCGCGCCAAAACGCTGGGGCGCGTGCGGATCGTGCCTTACCTTGTCGAGCGTCAGCACGCGCGTGCCCAGGCCGAACGCTTCGCTGATTTCGTGCGTTACCATGATTACGGTCAGCCCGTATTCCCGCCATAGCCGGGTGATCAGCTTGTGCATGTCGGACCTTATGCCCGGATCGAGCGCCCCGAAGGGTTCGTCCAGCAACAGGATGCGTGGCCGCTTGATCAGCGCCTGCGCAATGGCGAGCCGCTGCTGCATCCCGCCCGACATCTGCGCGGGATACAGGTCCAGCGCGTGGCCCAGGCCCACGGCCTCCAGCATCTCGGTGGCTTCGGCCACGGCGGCGCGGCGCTTGGCCCCGAACAGCCGCGCGGCAAATGGCGCCTGCGCGCACTCCAGCCCGAAGACGGTGTTCCCCAGCGCGGTCAGATGCGGGAAGACCGAATAACGCTGGAACACCACGCCGCGATCGGGTCCGCACTCCGGTTTCAGCGGCTGGCCATCCAGCACCACACTGCCGCGAGAGGGAATGTCCTGCCCCAGCACCACGCGCAGCAGACTGCTCTTTCCCGCGCCGGACGGGCCGATGACCGAAACGAAGCTCCCTTCCTCGATCTCCAGATTGACCCGCTCGAGCACGACGTTGTCGCCATATTCGACCCAGATATTGCGCAGGGACAGAATCGCGCTCACCGGTTTTCACCATGCGCCCAGCGAAAGCCGCGCCGGCTGGCCTGCACCAGCAGGAAGTCGAGGACGACGGCGAGCAGCGCGATCCACGCGACATAGGGCAGGATCACGTCCATCGCCAGATAGCGGCGGACCAAGAAGATGCGGTAGCCCAGGCCCACATCGGCGGCGATCGCTTCGGCGGAAATCAGGAAGACCCATGCCGGACCCAGCGACAGGCGCACGGCCTGGATCAGGCGCGGCATCGATTGCGGCAGGGCGACGCGCAGCATCAGCTGCCATGTGCTGGCTCCCAAAGTTTGCGCCTTGACGATCTGCTCGCGCGGCAGGGAGCCGATATGGCCGGCGATGTCGCGTATCATGAAGGGCGCGATGCCCACCACGATCAGGGCCACCTTGGCCGTCTCCCCCAGTCCGAAGGCGATGAACAGGATCGGCAGCAGCGCGATTGGCGGGATCACCGCAATGCCGGTCACCAGCATCCCGAAGGCTGCGCGCACCGGCGGCAAGACGCCAAGCACCAGACCGACCAGCAATGCGCTGGCGGTCGAGATGCCGAGGCCCAGCAACAGGCGTTGCAGGCTGGCCCATGTGTCGGCCCAGAACAGATAACGGCCCGACAGCGGATCCCGCTCGGCCACCAGCGCTGTCATCGCATCCACCATTTGCCCCGGCATCGGCAGGATCTTGTCTGCCGGATTGACCGCGTGCCGTTCGCCCGCGAGGACGAGATAGAGGAGGATCAGGGCGAGGATGGGCAGCACGCCCATCATCAGGCCGTTGGTGCGGGAAATCCGTTGGTTGACCCAGCGCATCGCGTCTCAGCCTCGTGCCGCCCGCCGCTCGCTCAAAGTCCCCCCTCTGCGGCCATCTTCATGAAACTCTCATCGAAGCGCAGCGTGACATTGTCCTTGTTGCCAAGCGTCCTTCCGCCGGGAAAGGACATGCCGATCATATCGCCCGACCCTTGCCCGAAAAGGCCCTGGGCGGAGCTGAAGTCACGCACGCGCGTCATCGTCTCCACCAGGGAAGGGGCGGACGTGGCGGCCACTGCCTGCTGCGGCTCGGCGTAAAGGAAAGTCGTCGCCAGCTGCTGCTCGAACAGTTCGGGTGTGGTCCCGGCAAGTCGCGCCATCGCGGCGCGCGCTTCCGCACCTTTCTCGTCCTGCTGCATCATCAGCGCGACGGTCTCGTACCAGATGCCAGCAAGCGCCTTGCCCAGATTGGGATTGGCCTTGAGCGTGGCGGTGTCGACCACCAGTAGATCGAGGATCTCTCCCGGAATATCGGCCGAGCTGAACACCTCGTTTGCCCCCTTGACCTGCTTCATGGTGAGAAGCTGCGGGTTCCACGCCACCGCCGCGGTGACATCGGGAGAGGTGAAAGCCCCGGCGATGTCCGCATCGGCCGTGTTCACCGTGCGCACGTCGGTCATCTTGAGCTTTACCGATTCCAGCGCGCGAGCGAGCAGGTAGTGCGAAACCGACAGCTCCACCAGATTGACCTGTCGCCCTTTGATGTCGGCCAGATTGCTACTGCCCTTCAGCAGCACGCCGTCATTTCCGTTGGAGTAATCGCCCACGATGATGGCGCTGGTATCCTTGCCGCCTGCGGCGGGGATCGTCAGCGCGTCCATATTGGCCACCGTCACGCCGTCGAGCTGCCCGGCCGTGTACTGGTTCACCGATTCGACGTAGTCATTGACCTGCACGATATCGATCTCGATGCCGTATTTGTCGGCCCACTTCTTCACGATGCCCGCCTGCTCGGCATAGGGCCACGGCATCCAGCCTGCGTAGATCGACCAGCCAATCCTGAAATCCGTCTTCGACTCGGCAGCGCTTTGCTGCGGTTCGGAAGAGCACGATGCGATCATCATCGCACATGCTGCCAGTACCAAAGCCCCCGTGCGGCGGATCCCGTTCAACATAGATGTCAGCTCCTTTTCGCACTTGCAGCATTGCCGCAAAAAGAGGGCTTGTCCATCCCAAATTATTACCGTTGTCATTTTCTGTAATATCGATAGGGTTTGCGACACCGAACCGGCGTTTGCGTCGTCTGCGCGCCGGACCGAAAAGGCCTGGGAGGGCATGCAGCATAGGCATTGGAGGTCGTCCGTCGGCGGCCGGGGCCGGGAGTATGCCATGCCGCAGACAGCGCAGCAGATTGCCGGAACGACGCCGATACCAGTTTCGTGCCCAAGCCGCTCACGGCGATGCAGCGGCATTACGGCCTGTCGGGCACCTGGCCCTCGGGCACCACCACGATCGACCCCAATCCCTACATTCACGCCTGACGCACCACCCCGGAGACCCTGCCATGAAGCGTACCGTCATCCTCGCCAGCACTCTTGCCGCGGCCTGCACGCAGACGCCCCCGATGGCTGGCTCCACCCCCGCCGCGCCACTGTTCGAGGAGCACGTGATCGACGTGCCCGGTTTCGCGGATTTCCTCGCGGTCGATGGCGAGGCGGTGTGGACCACCAATGCCGGGCGGGTCGAAAAATGGTCGACCACCGAGAAGGTCGCCACCGTGGAAATGCCCAAGCCCTGCGGCACCATGGCGATGGCGTTCGGATCGCTCTGGGTCGCCAATTGCGATGGTGGGGAAGTCTATCGCATCGACCCCGCCACCGCAAAGGTCATCGCGAAAATCCCCGCGGGCATGGGGCCGAGCGGAGAGCTCAATGTCGTCGCCGGGGCAGGCTCGATCTGGGCACCCGACCAGATCACGGGCACGATCGCTCGCATCGATCCGGCAACCAATGCGGTGACGGCCACGGTCGATGTCAGCCCCAAGACCTCCTACCTCGCCTATGGTTTCGACGCGCTATGGGCGGCCAGCGGAGAGGGCGGCACGCTCCAGCGCGTCGATCCGGCAACGAACGCCGTGACGCACACGATCACGCTCGGCCAGACGCCGGGCTTCCTGGTCGCTGGCGAGGGAGCGATCTGGATCCAGGAACAGGGCGATGGGACGCTGGCCCGCGTCGATCCGGCCAGCGTCACCGTGACCAACCGCATTGCCGTCGGCGATAATCTTAAATGGGGCGACATCGACACTGGCGACGGCAAGGTCTGGCTGCGCACCACCGACGACCAGACCTTCGTCGTGATCGACGCGGCGACCTCGCAGATCCTCCACCGCGTCGGACGGCCGGAAGGCAGCGGCGCCCTGCGCTATACGCCTGACGGCATCTGGACCAGCGCGCACGACGTGCATTCGCTGACATGGTGGACACAGGCTGACGACTGACACGCGAGTCGGTACGTCCCTCAGGAGATGGTTGCATTGCAGCGACACCGAGCCATTATGATGGTTCGGTCGCGCCATCGCACCGTCTTTAACCCCGGCAAAAGATGATATATTACAATAAATTAGACTTATTGCTGCATCGCAGCGATTTCTCCGATAATACTCTTGACGGTTTACGTAATATCTATAGCTTCCTTCGTGTCGCCATCAAAGAACGACACCGACAAGGGATGAGGATCTGCAGCACCGGCCGGTTTCCGGCCCGACCTGGAGATTGCTTATGGACGCAGCGACCGACAACCGCGCTTCCGCCCAGAAGGGGGCCGCTCCTGCCGGCGCCTCGCCCCCCTCACGCCCGCGCAGCGTCGGGACGCTGCTCGTCGATCTCCTACCGCCTGCCACGATCCTCCTCGTCATCGCCTGCTGGATGGTCCTGCCGCGCGAATGGACCGAGAACCCCTGGTCCATCGTCGTCGCGGGCCTGCTGACCAGCTTCCTGCTGCTGGGCCTCGAACAAATCTTCGAACGCCACGAGAGCTGGCGCCTCACCCGCACCGAATTCGCCACCGACCTGTTCTACGTCATCCTGATGTATTCGGTCATCGGCTGGGCGGTCGCCTTCCTGGTGGACGAGCCGCTGATGGCGCTGAAGGACTCGCTCGGCCTGGCCACACCCTGGGTGGCGGAGCTGCCGTTCGTGGTGCAGGTCGCGCTGGTCATCGTCCTGGTCGAGCTTGGCCAATACTGGATGCACCGGGCGATGCACGACATCTATCCGCTCTGGCTCACCCACGCGCCGCACCACCACATCACGCAGCTCAATGCGATGAAGGGCTTCGTCGGCAATCCGATCGAGCTCTTCCTCATCAGCCTCAGCGTGCTGGCGCTGTTCGATTTCGACATCACGGCGCTTTTCTGCGGCCTCAACGTACTCGGCGTGATCTCCGGCTATGCCCACGCCAACATCCGCTCCGATCCCCCGGCCTTCTATTCCTTCGTCTTCACCACGATCCGCCACCACAGCCTGCACCACACGGCGCTCAGCTACGAGGATACGCGGTGCAATTACGGCAATTCGATCATCCTGCTCGACCGCATCTTCGGCACCTATCGCGAAGGCGAATCCGAGATCGTCGGCCAGGACGAGCGGCGGCGGCTGTCGATCCGGGAGCAGTTCATGTTCCCCTTCCAGCCGCTGGTCGAGAAATTCAGGGGCGACACGGCAGGGGGCCGATGATGCACATCACGCAAGCGAGGAGCATACTCGTGCGAAAGCGAAGTTAGGCGGGACACCGACGCCTGTGACCGCAGGTAGCTGACCGGACGACGGGACCGGACGAGCAGCCGCCGAGAATACCGACGAACTCACGATCCTGCTGCGGACGCGCTCCGCGGCACGGGGGAACTCAACCCACACAAGAGGGCAATAAGATGAAACACCGCACCCAGCTCAGGACCGCGCTGCTGTCCGCAACCTGCTTCACCGGCGCCGCGCTGGCGACACCCGCTTTGGCGCAGGATGCCGAGAAAGTGGCCGCCGCCTACGATGCCGAGGACGACTTGCCGGGCGATGCCATCATCGTCACCGGCACCCGCCGCGCGACCACGCTGATGGACACGCCGATCAACATCACTGCGGTCGGGGCCGAGGAGCTGGAGCGCCAGCGCATCGACGACGTGCGCGACATTGCCGATTTCACCCCGGGCATGACCGTGTCCGACACCGGCGCGGGGTCGACCGGCAAGATCGTCCTGCGCGGCCTCAGCGCGTCGGACACCGGCGATTTCGGCTCCAATTACGATAGCGCCATGGGCATCTATCTGGGCGAAGTGCCGCTCTATTACGATTTCAAGCTGCTCGACCTCGAACGGGTCGAAACGCTGCTCGGCCCGCAGGGCACACTTTACGGCCTCGGCACGCTGGCGGGCGCGATCCGCTACATCCCGAACCGGCCCGACCCGACCTCCTTCGCGATGGAGCAGCACGGCCGCGCCTATGTCCGGTCGAAGAGCGACGACATCGGCTACCAGATGGATACGATGTTCAACATCCCCATCGTGCAGGATCACATCGCCTTCCGCACCAGCACCGGCTATTATTTCGATCCGGGCTTCATCGACTACCCGTTGCTGGTCCGGGAACCCGGCATCTCGCTGCCGCAGCCCGATGGTCCGGACACGATTTCGCAGGCCGGCTACGAAGCAAACCTTTATTGGCGTGAGGACCTGAACTTCGAGAAGACCTTCACCACCCGCAACCAGCTGCTCTTCCAGACCAGCGAGGATCTGAAGCTTATCCTCACCTACGCCTACCAGCGCACCAAGACCGATGGCGCGCAGTCCAACAGCGACGGCGTGTTCGGAACCGGTCGGTACGAGAATGCCAGCCGCTTCATCGAGCCGGTCGATCGCCACGCCCATCTCGCCAGCGCGGAGATCAACGCCAATATCGCCGATATCGTCGAGCTGGTGGCGACCGGCGCCTACACCGAAGTCAAGACGAACACCTTCGGCGACGTGACCGACCTGCTGCTCGATCTCGACTACGGCTACGAACTCTACCCTGCCTTCGCCGCGTGGAACGGCTCGGATACGGCGCGCAAGCAGAAGAATGCCGAAATTCGCTTCGTTTCGGCTCATGGCGGCCCGCTCAGCTGGGTCGTCGGCGGCTTTTACAACCAGAACAAGTACCAGAGCGATTATGCCGAGCGTACGCCGAACCACCCGTGGTGCGATACGTCGGGCAATCCCGAATGCCTGGAATATGTCAGCTACATCACCTCCAAGGTGGAGGAAAAGGCGATCTTCGGCGAAGCCACGTTCGAGATCACGCCCGCCTTCCAGGTCACCGGCGGCGCGCGGTATTTCGACTACACATCAGAGATCGCGGGCGCTGCGGCCCTGCCGCTGCTGGGCGATCCGCTCAGCCCCTACGACCTGCCGGCAAACGGCGGCGTGGGCGGCCAGGACGGCTGGGTATGGAAGCTCAACACGTCCTACGAATTCTCGCCCGATTTCATGGTCTATGCGACCTATTCCAAGGGCTATCGCATCGGCGGCCCGAACCGCGTCGCGCCCTGTCCCGCAGGCGTTCCCGAGGACCCGACGCAGTATAACGGACCACAGATCATCTGCGCTCTGCCCAGCGAGCTTCAATACGCGCCCGACGAGACCAAGAACCTCGAAATCGGAACGCGCATGGAACTGTTGAACGGCAGGCTGTCGCTCGCCCTCAACGCCTTCTACATCGAATGGGACGGGTTGCAGGTCGCCTCGGCCACCACCTATGGCGTGACCGGTATCACGGTGAATGCGGGCAGCGCGGAATCCAAGGGCCTCGACATCACCTTCGGCCTGCGCCCGATTCCGGCGCTGTCGATCCAGGGCAATTATTCCTACCTCGATGCGAAGCTGACGGAGGACGTGCCCGGCATCATCGCCGTCAACGACCCTCCCGGCGTCTATCCCAGTTCACCCATCAAGCTGGACGCGCTGGATGGCGATCGCCTGCCGGGTTCGGCCAAGCACACGGGTAGCCTGGGCATCACCTACTTCGCTCCTGTCGGAGCGGGCGAAATCGTGGCCAACTGGACGGCGACCTATCGCGGCAATGTGGTCTCGCGCCTGGGATGGGATCGCGCCTATGGCGACAAGATCCCTGGCTATCTGCTGAACCGTGCCTCCATCGGCTACGAGTGGGACGAATACCAGATCAGCCTGTTCGCCAACAACATCTTCGACAAATACGCGGTGACGTCGGTCGCCAACGATCGCTCGCGCGTGGGCCTGAACGATGGCGTGCGCCTGCGCTACTTCCGCCAGGCCGTGGTCACGCCGCGTACCGTGGGGATCGAAGGCCGCATGAAGTTCTGACCTCCCGGAAAACCGGGTTGCAGGAGGACGGGGCGCTTGCCGGGAAACCGGCAGGTGCCCCGCAATCCTTCGCGGGTCAGCCGGTCGCGATCCCCTGGCTCTCGAACCACTCGCGCACCGGCTCCATCGCTTCGGAGTGGACGCGCCACTTGCCGATGCCGTCGGCATTCATGGGCCTGCGCACCTGTGCCGCGCTGGGCGTGGCGACGGCGCTGCGGTTTTCATGGAAAGACAGGCAGGCCTCGTCCCACGCCAGCCCGCAATGCCCCAGCAGCGCACGCGTCTGCCCCTCCTGGTCCGCGACAAGCCCTTCGTAGGACAGCTGCATCACGCTCTGCGGGAACAGCCGCTCCCACATCGCCATCAGCCGGTCGAAACGGGCGTAATATCGCGCCGTGTCCATCAGGTCGTAGGAATAGGCGTAATAGGCGGACTGGCTGGCGAACAGGTTCTTGTAATTGCTCCACACCGTGTCCAGCGCGCCGCGCCGCAGGCACACGATCCGCGCGTCGGGCAGCGCGCGCGCGATGTGGCCGATATAGAGAAAATTGGCCGGTAGCTTGTCGGTGAATCTCGTCGCGCCTTCGGGCCGGTGATGCGCCGCCTGCTCCAGATAGGCCGCGCCCAGAGCCGCCGGATCGATAGCCGCGCTCGCCCGCACCGTCTCGGCATCCACCACATTGCGCGAAGCCGTACCCGCCAGCCGCTTCACCGCGACCGGCATCGCCTGCAATTCACCCGCCGATCCGACCTTAGGATGCGAGGACAGGATGCGATCCACCAGCGTCGTACCTGTGCGCGGCATCCCCACCACGAAGATCGGCGCTTCGCCACGCAATCCGTCGCCCGGATGAAGGGTTGCTCCCTCGCCAAACAGCTCCTCAATCGCGTCGAAGATCGCCTCGTCCTGCGCAAAATCGTACCCGAGCGCGCTCTTCTGCGCCTCATTGGCGGCCGACAGATGCGCGAAGGACAGGGCATCCCCCAGATCCTCCAGCTCCTTCGCCAAAGCATAGCGGATGCGCAGCGCCGATGTCGGATCGTCGGCCTGCTCCAGCGCCGTCTCCAGCCGCGCGACGTGATTGTCATGCTCGCTCTGCCGCGACAGGATCGCCAGGGCGTAATGCGCCCGCGCATGGCCGGGATCGGCTTCCAGGATCGCTTCGTAATGCGCCCGCGCCTCGCCGGAAGCGCCGGTGAAGCCGCACGCCGCCGCCAGATTGTAGCGATACTCGAGATTGTCCGGCTCGGCCTGCACCGCCCGCCGGAACGGAGCCAGTGCGCCCGCATGATCCCCCACCCGCGTGAACACACAGCCGATAGTATCGAGCGTGCGCGGATCGTCCGGCGCCTGTGCCAGGGCGTCGCGCGCAGCCCGCGCAGCGTCGCCTTCACGGTGCAGCAGGCTGAGGAGCCTCGCCATCTGGGCCAGATGTTCGGGATCGGACCCGCGCGCACAGGCCGCTTCCAGCAGCGTCACCGCCTGCCCGGTTTGCCCTGCCTGTTCGGCGACCATGGCCAGCAAGAAATACCCCTCTGGCCGAGCCGTATCGCGCAGCACCAACGCCTTTGCCGCCGCCGAAGCAGGGCCAAGCTCGCCGCCAGCCAGCGCTTCGCGCGCCTCTCGCTCCAGTGTCTCGTGGGAAAGCTGCGATGCAGGGTCCGGTTCTCTCATGCCGCACCCTGCATGGCAGGCAAAGTCAGCCCTTGGAAGAAGGCTTCTTGGCTTCGAGTGCGCTCAAGCGGGTCTCGATCGGGCTGCGGATGTTGGCGAGAACTTGCGTCCACCACTCCCCGGCGCGCGCGGCGTTGCCTATGCGGACCGCCGGGCGGCGCTGTCCTTCGACCGCAACGAGGTCTAGCCCATCCAGGCGCAGCATCACGCTTTCCCGCCCGAAGGAATCGGAAATGTCTGCTCTGCGCCTCGAACACGGCCATGAGCGCGATTGTCGAAAAGGTCTGGAACCGACCGTAGCTGGGCGAACTCCCTATTTTCAAAATTTCCGACCTCTTGCGGCTTTTGCGGAAAATTCCGATGAATGGTCTTCGACCACGGCGCTAGCATCCTTCAGCCGCAGCTTGATCAGGCGCTTACGCGTTGAGGCGGAGCCTGGTTCGCCAGAAAGCTTGTCGGCATCGCACGTCTCATTGGCGTCCAATCCTTTTACCCTCACCACCTGTTAGCAAATTTTCGCAAATGGTCTGCTTCGGTATCGAAACGGGTAAACCGAGGGGCTTGTTACGCGACCGTAACGCGCCGCACAGTTTCTACGGGGGTCTGTCCCCAATCGCGGAATTTGCGATTGTGCTTTGCTTCGCGTCGGCCTTCTCTCGGCTTCGGAATAACAAAAGCTCTAGGGAGAAGAAAATGAGAAAGCTTTATGCCGCGACAGCGGCTGCGACGTGCGGTGTGGCGTTTGTCTATGCTGTTCCGGGCGCTGCGGCCCAGCAGGCCACTACAGTTGTCACTTCGACTGTTCCGGAGGACAAAAAGGCTCAGCAAAATCCGCCAGCGGGTAGCGACGTTTCCCAGACGCTGGAAGAGGTAGCCGCTCCGTCGATCCCGCTGGACGATGCCTTCAAGGTCGACATCTACGGTTCGCTCCGCATCGGTCTCGATTATGTCGATGCCGGTACGCAGGACGACGCCATCAACGGCCGCGACTATCTCAGCCGAGTGGGCATCAATGCGAAGAAGCGCATCGGCGAAGGCCTGGCGCTGGTCGGGACGGTCGAATACGGCTTGCGCTCCGACAATCTGGTCGATTTGCAGCAGAACGGCGATCCGACGCTGAGGCTTGCCTATGTCGGCGTGCAGTCGGACGATTACGGCAGTCTCTATTACGGATCGCAGACGATCGTCTTTCACCGCTTCGTCCGCAGCTCGTACTTCGGTGACGGGCTGGACACGGTCCGGCTCGGTTCGATCCGCGACGACGATATGCTGCAATACTATTACACGACCGGCAACCTGACCTTTGGTGCGGCCACGCAGACCGAGCGGCAGGACGGTGACAGCTTCGACCAGTTCCAGATCGGCGCCGAATACAAGACGCCCATAGCAACTCTGCAGGTGGCCGGGATCAAGGACAATCAGGGCTTGAACAAAGGGACGCTGTGGGGTGTTCGCGGCTGGGTCTACCCGCTGGCCGGGTTGAGCCTGTCGGCATACCATCATCAGCAGACCGATGATTTCGACATCTACGGAGGATCGACCGGGACCATCCGCCTGCGCGATGCGGCCACCGAGGGCCGGGTCGATGCCATTCCGAATTGCGCGGGAGAATCGCGCAGCAACACCGGCATCTATGCCAGCTACCGCACCGGCGGCAACCAGATCCATGGTCGCTACGCGGTGGATTCATGCGATTTGTCGGGCGACATAAACTCCTACAAAATCGAATATGTCCGCCATTTCTCGAAGGACGCGCAGGTCTGGGCCAGCTACGAAGCGCTTGATAACGATCCGCTGCGCGCACCCAGGTCTTCCAGCGGAGAAAGCATGTCCCAGTTCCAGCTGGGTGTCCGCTACGACTTCTGATGCCCTTGGACAGGGGTAGGTCGCCGGACCGCGACGGTGCGGGGAACCGATCGGACGAGACGCTCGATACCGATCGGTTCCCTTCCGACCGAGGCCCGTCACCGCAAAGCCCGCCCCAGGGCGCAGGAATCGACAGATCGCTCTTTTCGGAGCTATACCCCCTGCCTGAGGGCGCGCAGACGCCCACGGGCAGGGGATTTCTGTTGCGACGCAAATTGCCTTGGGGTTTTATCCGAAGTGGTTGGCTGGCGCGGATCGCCCTGCTCGCGGGATCGGTCGCCTTCGTCACCTTCGTCGCGGTGCAGCTGGCCAAAAGCAACGCCGACGAGGAGCTCGACCGCGAACTGGCGCGCGCCACGGAAACCTACGCCACCTCGCTCGATTCGTGGCAACAGCAATATTGGGCACTCGCCGCGATCTATGCCGAGGACCCGGCCTTGCGCCATGCAAACCTGGAGAACGGCGAAGGAAACGCGGAGATCCTCCAGCGCCTGACCCGGTGGAACAGTGCCACCGGCTCTCAAGCGACCATGATCGTGCGCCCTGACGGAACCCTGGTGGTCGGTGCGTTCTCCGCGACCCTTCCAGAGGGCGAAACCAGCATGCTTGACGCTCGGATGTTGCGTACCGCCGCCGATGGCGGACTTGGCCGTTCCTTCGTGACGTGGAGCAACGGTCAGCGCGGCTATGCCTTCGCCTTCGAAGTTCCCAATAGGACGGGGGCGGAAAGCGAGATCGTGGTGGTCGTCGCGCCGCTGTCCGACCTCGAGCAATATCTCCAGCTGCAGGTCGACACCGTCCTCGTGGCGGACAGGAACGGGATCGTAGCGGTTGCCAATCGCCGCGACGCGATCGGTCACCCGATCGAGGAATTCGGTGCGATCTCCGAAAGAAGCCGGAAGCTTCCTTTCGCTCCACGCCAATCGCGCCTCATCAATTCGCGCAATGGCTGGACGCTCAGCGTGTCGCGTTCGTCGAGGGAGGCGGCGCAATACGTCTCCTTGATCGGATGGCTGGCCGCGAGCGGCACATTCGCGATCGCGCTGCTGGCTCTGCTCGCCCTTTCGCGTCGCGCCGCCTATGCCGAGCGCCTCGACCTGCAACGCAGAATGCGCGGCGAGCTCGAGGAAACGGTGGAGCGGCGCACGGCGGAGATGCGCGAGGCCAACCGCCACCTGCACGCGGAAATCAAGCGCCGACAGGCGATCGAGAAGGATTTGCGCGAAACGCATCTCGAACTGACGCAGGCGGCCAAGCTGGCCTCGGTCGGTCAGATGTCCGCCGTGGTCAGTCACGAGTTGAACCAGCCGCTCACCGCAATCCGGTCCAACGCCGAAATGGCGCGCGAATATCTCGACCTGCATGACGAGGACAAGGTGCGGGCGAAGATTTCGACCATCCTCGACATGTCCGACCGTATCGCGCGGCTGACCAAGCGGCTGCTCAATTTCTCACGCCAGCCGCGCAGCGATGCGTATACGATCGCGCTGTCCGTGCCGGTGGACGACGCTATCGGCATCATGGAGCCGCGTATGCAGAAGGAGGATGCGACAATCACGGTCGATATCGCCCCGGACCTGCTGGTGATGGGAGGCCGCAACCGTCTGTCGCAGGTGTTCATCAACCTCATCGCAAACGCGCTCGATGCCTGCGCGTCGGATGACATACCCTGTCACATCGATGTCCGGTCGCAGCGAGTTGAGGACAGGATAGAGGTGCTGGTCTGCGACAACGGCCCCGGTATCTCGCAGGAACAGGAGGCGCGCATTTTCGAGGCATTCTTCTCGACGACACAGCGCGGCAAGGGTCTGGGCCTGGGATTGTCGGTATCGACCAAGATCATCTCGGAATTCGGTGGCGAATTGAGCTATCGCCGGGGGCAGAACGGTGGGGCCGAGTTCGTCGTTGCGATGCCGGCGCTGGTGCAGAAGGAGAAGGCCGCTTGAGCACGCAGGCCGACGTAATCTTCGTCGACGATGACAAGGACGTGCGCGACACGACGATCGAGAGCCTTCTGCTGGCCGGGCACGAGGTCACCGCCTTCGCCAAGGCGGAGCGCGCGCTGGAGCGCCTCTCCCGCGATTTTCGAGGCGTCATCGTATCCGATATCCGTATGCCGGGCATGGATGGCATCCAGTTCCTGCAAGCGATCCAGGAGATCGACGAGGCGCTGCCCGTAATCCTCGTCACCGGTCATGGCGACGTGCCGCTGGCGGTGGCGGCCATGCAGAAGGGCGCGTTCGACTTTCTCGAAAAGCCTTTCTCCAATCAGGCCTTGCGGGAACGCGTCGCGCGCGCCCTGCAATTTCGCAAGCTGCGGCTGGAAAACCGCGAATTGCATGGCACGCTTCACGGAAGCGGAGATGCGATCGACCGGATGTTGGTCGGTTCCTCTGCGGCGATGCAGCAGGCACGCGAGCGCATCCGGATGCTCGCGGCAACCGATCTGGATGTGCTGCTGACCGGAGAGACCGGGACCGGCAAGGATCTCGTGGCGCGGCTGTTGCACGATATGTCGGCGCGCGCAGGCCAGCCTTTCGTCGCGATCAATCTGGCGGTTCTGCCCGAAGAGAATATCGAGCATCTGCTGTTCGGTCACGAGGCCGACGCGTTTCCCGGTGCGAGCCGGGCACGGTTCGGCAAGCTGGAACATGCGCGCGGCGGGACCTTGTATCTCGACGAGGTCGGCTCCCTTTCCCCGGCCTTGCAGACCAAACTGCTGAGGCTGGTCGATACCCGCATGTTCGAGCGTGTGGGTTCGAACGAGCCCATCGATCTCAACGCCCGGATCATAACGTCGACCAACCGCTCGCTGACCGCCCTGGCGCAGGCCGGCGCGTTTCGGACCGACCTGATGTACCGATTTGCCGTAGCGACCGTGGAGCTGCCAGCGCTGCGAGACCATGCCGAAGACGTCCCCATCCTGTTCCAGCACCTGCTTCGCCTGACGGCGGCCCGGCACGGCATGGACGATTACCGCCGCCCATCCGCCGACTACCTCGGGACCCTCGCAAAGCGCGAATGGCCCGGTAATGTGCGCGAGCTGCGCAATCTGGCCGAACTCTATCTTGTCGGTATCGAGAAACCTGACGACGACGAGGGCGTAAGCCCGCAGCGCGATAGCCTGCACGCGCGCATGGAGGCGGCGGAACGCGATGCGATCGTCGATACGCTGATCCGCCATCGCGGGAACCTGAAGGCGAGTTACGAGGAACTCGGGATCTCCCGGAAAACGCTTTACGAGAAGATGATTCGCCACAAGCTCAACCGGGTCGATTTCACCGATGAGGCTGAGTGAGCGGGCAGCGTTACGTTTTTCGCCCCTGTCGATGCGCGGCATGGGAAGCTGTCGACACATCGCGACGATAATCGACGAAAATATCGTGCTTGAGGGGCACTGCGCCGATTGCCCGAAAGGTTCCACGGTTCTTGATGAGCGCACGCATTACGATGCGAGAAGATAAAGCGACTGGGAGAATCTGAAATGCGCAAAATCCTTTCCATGCCGATGGTCGGCCTCGCCGCGCTCGCGCTTGCCGCGTGTAGCGCCTCGTCGAACGAGCCCGCGGCCTCCGAAACCGCCGGTGGAGAACAGCTCGCCACCAATACCGGATGCGATGCTGGCGAGCAGGTCATCAAGTTCAGCCATGTCACCAATACCGACAAGCATCCCAAGGGCATTGCCGCAAACCTGCTTCAGGAGCGGATCAATACCGAGATGAACGGGCGGATGTGCATGGAAGTCTATCCGAACTCCATGCTGTATGACGATGACAAGGTGCTCGAAGCGATGCTGCTGGGCGACGTCCAGATGGCGGCGCCGTCCCTGTCGAAGTTCGAAAACTACACGACCAAGCTTCGTCTGTTCAACTTCCCGTTCCTGTTCGACGACATCGACGCCGTCGACCGCTTCCAGGCTTCCCCTTCCGGCCAGGCCTTGCTGAGTTCGATGACCGGCAAGGGCCTGCAGGGGCTCGCGTTCTGGCATTCGGGCATGAAGCAACTTTCGGCCGACCGGCCGCTGCTCGTTCCGGCCGATGCGCGCGGCTTGAAGTTCCGCGTGGAAAACTCGGACGTGCTCGTCGCGGTCTTCGACCAGCTCGGCGCCAATCCCCAGAAGATGTCCTTCAGCGAAGTCTACGGCGCGTTGCAGACCGGCGTCGTGGATGGGCAGGAAAACAGCTGGTCCAACATCTACGGCCAGAAGTTCTACGAGGTGCAGGACGGGATCACCAATACCGATCACGGTGTGCTCGACTACATGGTGGTCACCAGTTCGCGGTGGTGGGACGGCCTGAAGGAAGAAGATCGCCGCGATCTGACCCGGATCCTGAGCGAAGTCACGACCGAGCGTAACCAGGCCGTGAACCAGCTGGAGCAGGAAGCCCGTGAGGCCATCGCCGCTACCGGTGCCGAAATTCGCGAACTGACGCCCGAACAGCGAGAGCAATGGGTCAATGCCCTGCGGCCTGTGTGGCAAAAGTTCACACCGGATGTCGGTGCCGAAACGCTGAAGGCGGCGCAGGCAGCGAACCAAAAATAAGCAACCGCCGGCTTTCGCCAGCGCGCAATCTGCCAGGGCGGCGATCGATCGCCGCCCTGGTCCGCCGCCAGCTCGCGTCCCGACAAGAGGATAATCCGCTATGTTTTACGAGATGGGTGAATCACCCAGCCTGATCGGACGCATCGAGCGTCTCTTCATCGCTGTGGTCCTCGGCCTGATGACGATCATCACCTTCGTCAACGTGATCGCCAGGTATGTATTCAATTCCAACGTCCTGTGGGCGGTGGAAGGTACGGTCTACCTCTTCGCCTGGCTGGTGCTGATCGGCGCCTCCCACTGCGTCGCGATCACCGCTCATCTCGGCGTGGACGCGGCTGTGAACCTTCTGGGCCCGGTCACCAAGCGCATCGCCGCTCTGTTGGCCGTGGGAGCGTGCCTCGCCTATTCGATCCTGCTGCTGATCGGATCATGGGATTACTGGTATCCCTTCGCCTCTGACCTGTCGTTCCTGACGACGGAGGACGTGCCGATGGTGCCCGGTTTCGGCTGGCTGGCATTCATGAATGGCGGCGAACCCTATGACAAGCTGCCGCGCTTCGTCCCCTATTTCGTGCTTCCCCTGTCGATGCTGCTGCTGACCATCCGCTGGTCGATCTCGGCGATCGAGATCCTGAAGGGCAAGCGCGATTCCATCATCGCAAGTCACGAAGTCGTCGAGGAACTCGAAGACCGCGACGCGCATGTCGAAAAGGCCGCAACTCCGGCCAAGGAGGCCACCCATGGCTGAAGTCCTCATCCTGTTTGTCATGGTCATCGCTTTGCTGATGATCGGCGCGCCGGTCGGTGTCTCGATCGGCCTGAGCTCGATCGTCTTCCTGCTGATCTATTCCGACGGTTCGCTGATTTCGGTGGCCAATACGCTCTTCAATGCCTTTCACGGGCACTACACGCTTCTCGCCATCCCGTTCTTCATCCTGGCAGCAGCCTTCATGTCGACCGGGGGTGTGGCGCAGAGGATCATCCGCTTCGCGGTCGCCTGCGTCGGACATTTGCCCGGCGGCCTCGCTATCGCGGGCGTCTTCGCCTGTATGCTGTTCGCCGCCCTCTCCGGCTCCTCTCCCGCAACCGTGGTCGCCGTCGGCTCCATCGTGATCGCGGGCATGACGCAGGTCGGCTATCCGAAGGAATTCGGCGCCGGTGTCGTCTGCAACGCGGGCACGCTGGGCATTCTGCTGCCGCCTTCCATCGTGATGGTCGTCTATGCTGCCACGGTCGACGTTTCGGTGGGCCGTATGTTCCTGGCGGGTGTCATCCCCGGCATCATCGCCGGACTGATGCTGATGATCGCCATTTACGGCTATGCCCGCTGGAAGAACCTCGCGCGCGGGGAATGGGCCGGCTGGCGCGAAATCGGCCGGTCGGGCGCGGATGCGTTCTGGGGGCTGATGCTGGTCGTCGTCGTGCTCGGCGGTATCTGGGGCGGCGTGTTCACTCCGACCGAAGCCGCCGCCATGGCTGCGGTCTACGCCTTCGTCGTGGCCAATTTCATCTATCGCGACATGGGGCCGCTCAAGGCGCGCAATCGGGAAGGCCAACCGGTCATGCTGACCGAGAAGACGGCCGAAACCGACATCCTCGCCATGAACGGCGGTGCAGCGGTCCTTGGCGGAAACGGCCCGGTCGCGGGTTCGGCTCCTGATCGCGCCGACGACCCGTCGCGTCCGACCTCGCTCCTTCGCAAGCCGCAGGCGCTCCTTACCGCGTGGTTCCACAAGGACACGCAGGAAGTGCTCTACGATGCGGGGAAGATCACCATCACCCTGATGTTCATCATCGCGAACGCGCTGATCCTCAAGCATGTGCTGACCGAAGAACAGCTTCCCCAGCACATCACGCAGGCGATGCTCAGCTGGGGCCTCGGCCCGGTGATGTTCCTGGTGGTGGTCAACCTTATCCTGCTGATCGGCGGACAGTTCATGGAGCCTTCGGGACTGATCGTCATCGTCGCCCCGCTCGTGTTCCCGATCGCGATGGAACTGGGCATCGATCCCATCCACCTCGGCATCATCATGGTCGTGAATATGGAGATCGGGATGATCACACCCCCGGTCGGGCTGAATCTGTTCGTCACCTCCGGGGTCGCGAACATGTCGATGCTGGCGGTGGTCCGGGCTTCGCTGCCCTGGCTGGGCGTGCTGGTGATCTTCCTGATCATGGTCACCTACATCCCGATCCTGTCGACATGGCTGCCGACCCTTATGATGGGGCCGGAAACCGTCATACGGTGACGCCGCCATAGGTCCCGACGACTGGCCGGGGGCGGCGTTCTCCATCCGACCGCCCCCGGTCCCTTTGTTTGAAATTTGGATGACGGGTCTATGAAGCAGCCGACGCAAAACGGTATCGGATCGGACGCCAAGGCGATCCTGTCCGATCCCCTGCGCAACAAGGGCACCGCCTTCACCGAGGAGGAGCGCGACCGGCTGGGACTTCACGGCCTGCTGCCGAACCATGTCTCGACCATGGACGGCCAGATAAAGCGGCGCATCGCCGTGCTTCGCGCGTTCTCGACCCCGTTCGAGAAATACGCCTTCCTGCGCGACCTGCAGGACACGAACGAAACGCTCTTCTACGCGCTGCTCGCGCGCCACCGCTCCGAACTCCTGCCGCTCGTCTACACGCCCACCGTCGGCGAGGCCTGCGTGCGGTTCAGCGAAATCTACCGCAGGGCCCGCGGCCTGTTCCTGTCCTATCCCTTGAAGGGACGCCTTTTCGAAATTCTCGCCGCTCTGCCGAATGACGATGTCGAGGTCATCTGCGTGACCGATGGAGAGCGCATTCTGGGCCTCGGCGACCAGGGGGCAGGCGGCATGGGCATCCCGATCGGCAAGCTATCCCTCTACACCGATTGCGCGGGCATCGATCCCGCGCGAACCATGCCGATCCTGCTGGACACCGGCACCGACAACGAAGAACTGCTCGACAATCCGCTCTATGTGGGATGGCGGCACCACCGCGTGCGCGGGGCGGAATACGATGCTTTCGTCGAAGAATTCGTCGAAGCGGTCCGCAAGCGCTGGCCCAGGGCGCTGCTGCAATGGGAAGACTTCGCCGGCCCCAATGCCGTCACGCTGCTGGGGCGCTATCGCTGTCGCCTGCCTACGTTCAATGACGACATACAAGGCACCGCCGCCACCGCCCTCGCGGCCATCCTCGCGGCCGAGCGATTGGCCGGGATCGACCTGACCGAGCGCAATATAGTGGTGTTCGGCGCCGGGGCCGCGGGCTGCGGGATCGCCGAGCTCATACTGGGCGAACTGGTAAGCCGAGGCCTGACCCGCGAGGCTGCGCTCGCTCGCATCCATGCAGTGGATCGCGATGGCCTTCTCATCGAAAACGTCAATGTGGTCACTGCGAACCAGGCGCGGATCGCCAGACCGCATACGGAGGCAGATGCCTGGCTGACGCAGCAGCAGGCTCCGTCGTTGATCGAAACGATCGAGCGGGCCCGACCTGCCGTTCTGATCGGCACGTCCGGCCAGTTCGAAGCCTTCGACAAGCCGGTCATCGAAGCCATGACGCGACATAACGACCGTCCCATCATCCTGCCCCTGTCGAACCCGGCAATCCGGGCCGAAGCAAGCGCGGCGGACGTGCAGACATGGTCGAACGGGCGCGCGATCATCGGCACCGGCAGTCCCTCGCACGGGAGCAACGGCGCGGTAACGCAGGTCAATAACGTCTACATCTTCCCCGGCATCGGATTGGGAGCAGTCGTCTCAGGGGCGGAAACCATCACCGAAGCGATGTTCGCTGAAGCTGCGAAATGCCTGGCATCGCTGGTTCCGGACGAGGATGGGGACCGCCTTTTCCCATCGACGGATCACCTTGCCGAAATCGCCGACAGCATCGCGCTCGCCGTTTGCCGCGTCGCGGAACGCGACCTCGGCGCAATTCCGCCCGCAGGCGGTTGGGAAGACGCGATCGCCGGGCACCGCTGGGCTCCGGTCTATCGCGATCCCGTGTCCCCCTGACATCGACAAAGGAAAGACCATGCCCCTCGTAAAGATCGACATGATAAAAGGCCGCTCGGACGAAGAGATCCGCACGTTTCTCGACACCGTGCAGGACACCATCGTTGACGCCTTCGGTGTGCCGGAAAGCGATCGCTACCAGATCGTGACGGAGCATAAACCGGGCCGGATGATCATGCTCGACACCGGCCTCGGGCTGGATCGCAGCGACAAGGTCATCGCGATCCACATCTTCACCTCACCCCGCACGCCGGACATGCTGAAGGCCCTCTACAAAGGCTTGGCGACGAACCTGAAGGACACATGCGGCCTCGATCCGCAGGACCTGTTCATCGCAGTCACCCCCAACGGCGTATCGGATTGGAGCTTCGGCTGCGGCGAGGCACAATATATGACGGGTGCGCTTTGACGACGCTGCGATCTCAGCGCTGACGAATTTGATTGAATATGCGCTCGGGAACCAGTCGGGGTGATAGCCCCGGTCGGCGAGCAGCGCATTGGCCTTTTGGAAAACATCGCGCGCAGTCTACTCGCCCGATCGGCGTCAGAAGCCGATCCCGATCCTCAGGCCCAACCGCGCGTCTGGCGCGTCGCCTGACACGCCTGCACGCGCATCTGCGCCCAGCCGCAGGCCTGGCGAAAGATCCGTTTCGAGGCCCAGTCCTATCGATTGCTGGTTGGCGAGCGCGGCGCTCGCCGCTTCTTCATAGGCGTAGCTGACCGTCACCGAACTCGCATCGCTCACCAGCAGCTGCGTGCCGATATTCCCGGCCAGCGTGTTGCGCACGTTGAAGCCGTCGGGTTCGCCGATCACGGTGTAGGTTGCGGAGGCGAAGGGGATAGCGCGACCGAACTGGCGCGAGACCTGTCCGGTCACGCCGTAATCGAATTCGCCCGTGCCCAGCGCCTTTTCGCGCGATGCGGTGGGCACTTTGATAGTACCTGCGACGAAGGCGTTCACGCTTCCGATCGGCACCGAATATCCCGCCTGGACCACGACATCGCCTATCCCGTCGCGGGTCACCTCACGGCGCTCGGTCGATGGGCGCGCGAGGAGCGGCAGGCCGAGCACGCCGCCATTGCCGACGATCAGATCCTCGGGCGCCGTCGTGGAGACGTAGGGTACCGACGCGGTCAGCGAGAACCGCCCGGAGCGGACGGAGAGACCCGCGCTGACAGCGTAGGTCTCGTAGTCCCGGTCGTCGAAATCGCCCGAGATATAATCCGCCCCCGCGAGGAGCGAGACAGAGGTATCTGAACCGTTGTCCTGTTGAGGGGTACCATCCGCCTCCTGAGCCATCGCTGGCGCGCCGGTGACGAGCAGCAGGGCGGTTAGTGTCGCGATCCGCATGATGAATTCCCTGTATCTGGCCCGCCGAAACGTCGGAATCGATCGGGTAAAGGCCGGGCCGCCCCTTCGAGCGGCCCGGCCACCTTAGAGTCGGTCAGTCAGACAGACGGCTTATTCGCCCGTCGCGGCGCCCGAGGCCGAGCCTTCCGCTGCGATCAGGACCGAACCGCTGCCCGAAAGGCTGCCCGAGGGGATGGTCGCGAGGCCGTCCCGGGTCTGGACGACCAGCTGGCGGATCTCGCCGGCGCGTGTCGCCACGATATCGCGGACCGTCCCGAGCTGCTCGCCCGAGGGGAGCTGCACCGGCATTCCCGGAGCGACGGCAAAGGCGCCCTGGCCCTCGGCTGCGCCGCTGCCTGCAAGGGCGAGCATCCCGCCACCGATCATGCCGCTCCCATTCGCCGCGCCGCTGGCCGCGCCGTTCGCCGACCCGGCGACGGTGCCGATCTGGCCTGCGGTCCCGGACAGACGGTCACGCGCGGCGCCGACCGCCGGGGTGGCGACATTGCGAACAGTGGAGGTGGCACCGCGAACCGCGCCGGTAACCGCATCGGTCCCGATCAGCTGCGCATTGGCGCTGCCCGATCCCGAGGCACTGGCCGAACCCGCGCCATTGGCCGAGGCGTTGCCCGCCTGGCTGCCCAGCACCTGGCTGGTCGCGCCTTCTACGCTGGTATCAACGCTGCGGTCGACGGCGACGCTGCCGCTGCGGCGGTCGACCGACTGGTTGCCGCGGGTCGAGGCTTCGCCGCGCAGCGTACCGCGCGTGCTCGAACGCAGCGTCTCGGTCGAACCGCGCAGGGTCGAGTTGACCGAACCGCCGAGCGTGCCGGTGACGGACTGACCGACTCCACCCAGAAGCTGGGCGTGAGCAGGCGCGGTGAACATTGCGAGGGCCGATGCGGCAAGCAAGAGGGTCTTCATGATGATTTCCTTTCGTCTGCGGATGCGAAAGAGGGGGGATGCATCCGCTTGAAAGGAAAACGGCTGGGCCAACGCGCTTAATCCATCGCTGCCGAAATTTTTTGTCAGCGCCCCGTACAGGTCGCGCAGACGAGGCCGCGACCGAAGACATCGTCCGGCCCCTTGCGCCCCAGATCGATCGCTTCCCGGTCGAGCGCGCTGCGCCAATCGCCGCCCTGCCCCATCGCTCTCGCCACCCGCGCGGCGACGAGCGGGGTGGCGAAGGAGGTTCCGCGCAGCTTGATCCGATTGCCCTTCGCATTGCGGCCGTAAATATCCGCGCCCGGCGCCGCATAGTCGAGATTGAGTGCCCGCCCTGCCTCGATCAGCGCGCGGCGCTTGCCATCGACCGCAGTGACCGCGACGACGCCGGGATAGGATGCGGGATAGGCCGGTGGGGCGGCGGGGCCGTCATTGCCGACCGCCGCCACGACGACCACGCCCCGGCGCTGCGCCGCGCGAACCGCTCTTTCGAGCAGGGCGTTGCGCGGCCCGACCAGGCTGATCGTGACCACCTTGCTGCCCCGCTCCACCAGCCAGCCGAGGCCCTTCGCCATGGCGAGCGCATTCCCGCCCGCTTTGTCGGTCCCGTAGACATCGGCGACCCGGATCGTGCCCGCACCCGCATGGGAGAGCAGGAAGGCGACCGAACTGCCGTGATGGCTCGGATAGGGCGCCCCCTTGGCGAAACCGCGCGTTTCCGCGACCGCGATCGAAGGCCCGGTCGCACCGTCGATCATGCCGACCGGCGCGGACCGCCCCATCGAGGCCGAGGAGGCGGCGGATGCGAGCGCATTGTCGGCGACTCCGGCCTGGAAATGGAGATTGTCGGCCACGATCTCGGCATCGGGCAGGAGGAGCGCCAGCGCACTCTGCGCTTCGGCCAGGGACAGACCGGCAGGGACGCGCACGCGCACCAGTGAAATACCGAGTCCTTCGACCTCCTCGCGCGAAAGCACGGTGAAACCGGCCTGGAGCGCAGGAGCCAAAGCAGCGGCGGGCACATCCATGACGACCAGTTCGCCGCGCCGCGCGGGCGCGCCAAGGGCGTCCAGTTCGATGATGTCGGGATTGGACCGCACCAATCGTTCGACCGTGCGAAGGCGGTCGCGGGCGAGTTTCTCGACCGTCC
>Ga0114912_1000208_pt1 | contig 33703 bp, 29 predicted proteins | sample MalvirDeepMed_51_FD_89713 | JGI IMG/M metagenome (GOLD analysis project Ga0114912, IMG submission 89713) | Marine viral communities from the Global Malaspina Expedition - Malaspina viral metaG DeepMed_51 | ecosystem: Environmental > Aquatic > Marine > Oceanic | place: Mediterranean Sea...
CGCACCACCAGATGGACCGCCTGGCCCAGCCGCTCGTCCGGCACGCCCAGCGCGACCGCTTCGCTGACGAAATCCGTCGCACGCGCGGCGTCTTCCAGCTCCTGCGGACTGATGCGATTGCCCGCGCTCTTGATCATCGCGTCGCGCCGCCCGACGAAATATAGCAACCCTTCCGCGTCACGACGCACCCGATCGCCGGAATAGACCGCCATGCCGCCATATTCGCTATCCCTGGGCGCAGGCTTGAAGCGTTCGGCAGTGCGCTGTTCGTCCTGCCAGTATCCTTGCGCCACCAGCGGGCCGCAATGAACCAGTTCGCCCTCCTCGCCCGTCGCGGCCAGACCGCCCTCGTCCGTCACGACCAGGATTTCCGCGAACGGGATCGCGCTGCCCATGGAGGTCGGATGGCTGTCGACCAGATCGGGATCGAGATAGGTCGAACGAAACGCCTCCGTCAGGCCGTACATCGGGAAGAGCCGGGCTTGGGGGAAGCGCGCGCGCAGATCGGCGACCAGTTCGCGGGTCAGGGCCCCGCCGCTATTGGTCAAGCGCCGCAAGGTCTTTGCCGAACCGTCCGGCCATTCGACCTCGGTCAATTGTACCCATAAAGGCGGCACGGCGGCCAGCGTCGTGACCCCATGCTTCGCGCAGGCCTTGGCGACATCTCGGGGGAAAAGGTAGTCAAGCGGCACCACTGCGCCACCGACGATCCAGGTACAAAACAATTGGTTCTGGCCGTAATCGAAACTCAATGGCAAGACCGCGAGCGTGACGTCATCGGCTTCCATCCCGAGATAATGCGCCACGCTGACCGCGCCCAGCCACATATTCGCATGGCTCAGCATCACGCCCTTGGGCTTGCCGGTCGAGCCGCTGGTATAGAGGATCGCCGCCAATTCGTCGGGATCACGCGAAGACGGGCCGAGATCGCCACCGCACGCTTCGGCCTCGTGCCAGCATTCCTCCTCGTCCAAAAGCCGACAGGCGGCAGGCGCGTCGCCCGGCTCCAGCGTACCGAGCCGCGCACGGGTTCCGATCAGCATCTCGGCGCCGCTATCGGCGAGGATGTGGGAGACCTGGGCGCGCTTCAGCAGCGGATTGATCGGCACATGCACCAGCCCCGCGCGCGCTGCCGCCAAGGGGAGCAGGCAGGTCGTCTCGCACTTCGCCGCCCAGCTCGCCACGCGAGCGCCCTCGGGAAGCTCGGCCGCGAGCCAGGCGGCCAGCAAAGCTACACGCGCTCTTAACTCTCGATAGCTAAACCGCCGGTCACGCAGTATGAGCGCCGTTGCTTCATCCTTGCCGCGGACGACCAGATGGTCGAGCGGAAATGGGACCGGGTCTGGCGCGATCGGCATGAGTGCTCCTGGAGGACGGTTTGACGGCAATGCATTCTTCGGTGGCGTCATGGGAGGAAACCGCCTCGGCGGCGCCCCATGCTCGTGTCAGCTATCACGAGAGTGTTAGCAAACTGCAAGCATCCCATGGCCAGGCGCTCGACCGGTTCGCGACCGGGCCGTTCGATCGCCTGTCTTGGTATCGCCTTCTCGATCAACACGGCCTCAAGGATACCGGCGGGCAGCCGCTGTTCGCGCTGGCCGAAGCGGAGTACGGCGTGGCCGCTCTACCCCTGGCGCGGCGTGCAAACGCCCTCGAAAGCCTGCACCACCCCTTCGCCTTCACCTGGAGGCCGCTTGCGCCCGAAGGCGCCTTGGGCGACGCTCTTCTCACCGCGATCGCGCGCGATCTGAAATCCCAAGCCTACCGCGTCGCGTTCGAATGCCTACCCGGCGAGGATGGGAGCGAAGACGGTAGCGCCGCGCGCCTCACCCGCGCCTTTCGCAAGGCCGGATGGATCGCGCATCGCTCGGTCTGCGATACCAATCACGTCCTCGAGGTAAGAGGGCGCAGCTTCGCCGAATATTGGGCCGATCGGCCGGGCCAGATGCGCACGACGCTCAAGCGCAAGGCCAAGAAGGTCAGTGTCTCGATCGCCACCGAATTTCGATCCGACGACTGGGATGCCTATCGCGCGATCTACGGCCGCAGCTGGAAGGGCGATGAACCGGATTACGCCCTGCTCGAAGCCTTTGCACGCGCCGAGGGAGAGGCGGGCCGCCTGCGGATGGGTGTCGCGCGCCATGATGGCGAGCCGGTCGCCGCGCAGTTCTGGACCGTGGAAGGCGGCACAGCCTACATCCACAAGCTGGCCTATGATGCCGAGCACCGGCACCTGTCAGCCGGAACCACACTGAGCGCGGCCCTCTTCGAACATGTCATCGATCGCGATCGGGTCGATCTGATCGATTTCGGAACCGGCAGCGATGGCTACAAGCGCGATTGGATGGACAAGGAACGACCGCGCTACGCCCTCACCTGCATCGACTGGCGACAGCCGCGCGGGGCCGCCTTGCTGGCTGCCAAAGTCGTCGCGAAGGGGGTCGAGGTCCTGACCGGCGGAAAAGTGCGCCCGCTTGCCTCGCGTCCGAGGCGCGGGTAAGCGCCCATCCGCAAATGCAGGGGATACTCACATCATGACCGCAAGCCGGACCGAAGCCGTCCCGACCGACGCCATCGAAACCGATGCCACCGGGCCGAGCCGCGGCGAAGTCGACAAGACGTTGCGGGCCATCCTGCGCGATGTGCTCGGCCTCGATCAGGAGCGGGTGGAGCGTTTCGATGCGGAAACAGGCCTGTTCGGCCATTTGCCGGAACTCGATTCCATGGCCGTGGCGGGCCTTCTCACCGAGATGGAGGATCGCCTCGATATCGTGATCGAGGACGACGACATCGACGGCGAAATGCTTGAGACCTATGGCGGCCTCCTCACCTTTGCCGAGGCCAAGGCAGTTCAGGGCTGAGCGGACGGGGCGTGTACGCGAGCTGGAACGCGCCCCTGGGCGATCACGGGCACAGCCAGGAACTGGTGCTGTCCTTCGAGAAGGGACGGCGATCGCGTCTGCTGGTCCTTCCGCCGTTGTTCGACGAGCACAACAAACTGCGTCGACAGATCGTCGAGGTGATGCGCCGTCTCGATGGGGCTGGGATCGACAGTGTCCTGTCCGACCTTCCAGGCTGCAATGAAAGCCCTGCCCCGCTCGAGAACCAGTCGCTGACCGATTGGCGCACCGCCATTCGCGAAGCGGCGCACCATTTCGAAACCACGCATGTCTTGGCCATTCGCGGCGGTGCGCTGATCGCGCCCGATCACCTACCGGGTTTCCTCTATGCTCCCGCGAAAGGCCGCCAGATCCTGCGTGCACTGCTCCGGGCGCGCACCATCGCCTCGCGCGAGGCAGGGCGCGAGGAGAAGGTCGAGACCTTGCTTGAGACCGGACGCGAGCAGGGTTTGGAACTGGCCGGGTGGCACTTGTCCGCCAGGATGATCGCGCAACTCGAACAGGCCGAAGCGCCCGCAGATCCGCGCCTTCGCGTCATCGACCAAGCCACGCTCGGCGGGTCGCCGCTCTGGCTGCGCGCGGAACCGAGCGAGGATGCCGATCAGGCCGATGCCCTCGCCGCGATCATCGCCATGGAGCTCGCCTCGTGACCCGTCGGCACCTCACGTTCCTGTGTGAAGGCGACCGCCTTACCGGCACGATCGACGAAGCCAGCAATACGACCGGCCTGCTGCTCGTTACGGGCGGCAACGAAATCCGCAGCGGTGCCTTTTCCGGGCAGGCCGCTCTGGCAGCGTCGCTGGCCGAGCAGGGGTTTCCGGTCTTTCGCTTCGATCGGCGCGGAGTGGGCGACAGCGAGGGCGTCAATCGAGGGTTTCGCGAGGAAGAGGCCGATATTCGCGCCGCTCTGGCCGCCTTTCGCGGAGCGGCGCCACATGTTTCGCGCATCGTCGGCTTCGGCAATTGCGATGCGGCCAGCGCCCTGATGCTGGCGGGCGGTGCAGGCTGCAGTGCGCTGGTCCTGTCAAACCCGTGGACGATCGAGGAAGCGGGGGATGCGAGCAACGGAGGCGACGACGCTGGCGCCGATACGACGCCACCCGCCAGTGCGATCCGCGCGCGCTACATCGCGAAACTCAAGAACCCGCGCGAGATTGCGCGGTTGCTGTCTGGCGGCGTCGATTACCGCAAGCTGTTGCGCGGGATCGCGCGGGCGGTGGGACCGAAACCCGCGCCGAGCACGCTCGCTGGTGATCTGCGCGATGGATTGGGCGGATTTTCGGGCCCGGTCCGCATTCTCCTCGCCGAAGCCGATCGCACCGCGCAGGTCTTCATCGAGAACTGGGATGCCAGCGACACGAGGATCGCGCGCTGCCCGAATGCGGGCCACGCCTATGTCGAGCCACACGCGCGGCAGTGGCTCGAAGCCCGCCTACTTGAGGCCCTGAACGACTGACCGGCCTGATTTTCGCCTTTGAAATTCCGAGATTTTTCGTGAAAATCTAAATCTCTATCGAGATATTGTTCACCTCACGAAGAGGCTGTTCAGCTCGACATGGGTGGACCAGCGGAACTGGCCGACCGGTCGCAGTTTTTCGAGCCGGAAACCGGCCTCCGCCAGCGTCTTTGCATCGCGCGCCCAGCTTGCCGGATTGCAGCTAATGTAGACGACACGCGTGATCTCGCTCGCAGCGATCGTCGCCACCTGTTCGCGCGCGCCAGCTCGCGGCGGGTCGAGCAGCACAGCATCGAAGCGTGAAATCTCCTCGGGCTGGAGCGGATTGCGGAACAGGTCGCGATGCATGGCGTTAACCGGCAGCCGCAATGCATTCGCAGCGGCCTTGCACGCCAGATGCGCATCGCGCGCCGCTTCAACAGCGAGGACCTTGGCCGGGTTCGCAACGTGAAAAGCGAAGGTGCCCAGACCTGCGAACAGATCCGCGATCGTCTGCGCTCCCTCTGTGAAATCGCGCGCATCCCGCGCCAGGATCGCTTCGCCGTCCTGGGTCGGCTGGAGGAAACCCTGTTCGGGAAAGGCCACGGCCACCCCGCCGAGCGTGACCGTGACGGGTTCAGGCTCCCACAGCGTCTCACCCCCATACCCCTGATCGAGCGAAAGCCGCGCCAATGCGTGTTCGCGCGCGAAATCGAGCAAGGCCTCGGTCGGTCCCAGCCCGTCGAGATGTATCCCAGACAGCGTGCAATCCACGCCCTGATCGGTCAGCGTCAGCGCGACATCGACCGGCGCCTTGTTCGAAACCTTTGAAAGTATCGTACGTAACGGACCAATAACACAGAACAATTCCTCCCGCATAACCGGACATTCCGTGATATCGACGATCCTGTGAGACCCCGCCTCGCGAAATCCGAGTACGAATTTTCCAGCGGTCTTCAGCCCATGCAGCGTCGCCCGCCTGCGGCTGTGAGGGGGTGACAGATGCGTCTCGAGCAACTCGCCGACAGCAATCTTTTGCGAGGCGGCAGCGGACGTCACCCGATCGGTAACGAAGCGGGAAAGCGCTTCCTCATCAGCCTGTTGCAGCTGACATCCGCCACAGCGTGCGAAATGACGGCAGGGCGGCGCCACGCGATGCGGCCCCGCCTCCAGCGATCCATCCGGCAACAGCATATCGCCCGGCACGCCGCCCGCCACGTGTCGCCCGTCGGCCGCGACCCCGTCGCCCTTGGCGGCGATGCGGATTATCGGCGATCCCGTCACGAAAGCTGTGCCATGGCAGTTCGCACCGCATCGGCAAGGTCGCCTGCCGTGAAGCCCGGCCCGGCAAGGCGCGCGGCCTCGTGATGCAGCCAGACCCCCTCCTCTGCTGCCTGCATGGCGTCGCCATGATGCGCCAGTCTGCTCGCCACAAGGCCCGCAAGGACGTCGCCCGTGCCTGCGGTCGAGAGCCAGCTCGACCCACGCGGAAAGACCATGGTTTGGCCCTCGGGCGATGCCAGTACGGTGTCCGGTCCCTTGGCCAGGATGAATGCCCCGCTCGATTTCGCCAAACATGAAGCTGTATTGAGCTTATTTGCGCTCTCGATGCCGAAACTCTTGCAAAGGTTGGACAATTCGCCCTCATGCGGGGTCATAATTAGCGGGATTTTAGCACGGGTGTCGAGCAGATCACGCGTAAGCAAATGAAGCGCATCGGCATCCAATACGGTCGGACGCCCCGCTGCCAAGGCCTCGGAAAGACGCTGCGAAGCTGCCTCGTCCCGCCCCAGCCCCGGTCCGATCAGTATCGCATCGATCCGCTCGTCAGCGAGCGCGCGATCGAGCGGATCATCTGCGACGACGAGTTCCGCAGGCGCATCGGGATGCGAATGGTCGCTCAGCAATTTCACGTAACCGGCCCCGGAACGCATGGCGGCCTTGGCTGACAGGAGCGGCGCGCCCGGCATCTTCCCGGCCACGATCGCCAGCAGACCGCGGCGATATTTGTGACTGTCGGGGTCGGGCGCTGCGAAATGCGGTCGTTTCGACAGAACGCAATCCGATGGCTCGATGTCCAACCCGATCGGCACCAGACGTTTCTCACCCATTCGCGCCATGGCGGGCATCATGAAATGCGCGCGCTTCCAGGCGCCAAGTGCCAGCGTCAGATCGTAATTAGGGAGCGGACCCAGCACCTCCCCGCTATCACTGGCGATCGCGCTCGGCACATCCACGCCGATCCGAAAAGCATCGCTGCGGCCGAGTTCCTCGAGCAGATCGGCGAACGGACTCTCTACCCTGCGATCCAGTCCGTATCCGAACAGGCAATCGACCACGACTGCCGTTTCGATCCTGCCCGCGTGAGTGGGTGTACCAGCGAAACAGGCGCGCGCCTTCTCCGCCACCGCCCCCTTGGGTGCGACCGGAGCGATGACCTTCACGTCGTGGCCGGAGGCACGCAGCGTCTCGGCGATGACGTATCCATCGCCGCCATTATTGCCCGGTCCGCACAAGATCGTGACCGATCGTCCCGCTGCCATGCGCGCCACCCAGGCGGCTGCCGCACGACCCGCGGTGCGCATGAGTTCCCATTCCTCGACGCCATTGCGCATCGCACTCGCTTCTGCCGCGCGCATCTGGCCTACGGTCAAGACGGCATTATCGGTCATCCAACTGCCCCGCCCGCCAGCGATAGCGGTCACCATCCACGGTAAACTCGACCGTTTCTCCTTCGCGCGCCATCACCGGCTCGCCCGCTCCGTCCGCCGACGACAGGCTGTCGCCATCGCGGATCAGGCGGCGGAAACTGCCATCAGGATGGCGGATCACCAGAGCGTCCCCGTCGGCTTCGACGAGGCAATCCGGCGCAAGTTCGCTCCCCGGTCCGACCGCGCATTCGATGGGGACCGCGCCCGCGTCAGCCTGTTCCTGGACCGGCCCGCCCGAACAGGCGGCCAGCAGGACCGCGCTAGATATCGGCGAAAACGTGCGTTTCGCGCGCCGCTCCGGGGTGGGTAACGGCGCCCTGATGGGCGGGACCGACATTCTGGGCGAACCGCCACAAGGCTCCGGACTGATAGTCATGCTCGCGCGGCTGCCACGCCGAGCGGCGTTCGTCCAGCACCGCCTTGTCCACGATCAGGTCAATCGTCCCCGCTTCGGCGTCGATCGCGATGGTGTCGCCGTTCTCGACAAACGCGATCGGGCCGCCTTCCGCAGCCTCGGGGCCGACATGGCCGATACAGAAGCCGCGGGTCGCCCCGCTGAAGCGCCCATCTGTAATCAGCGCGACCTTCTCGCCCATACCCTGCCCATATAGTGCAGCGGTAGTGGCAAGCATTTCCCGCATACCGGGGCCGCCCTTCGGCCCTTCGTAGCGGATCACGATCACGCTGCCTTCGGCGATATCGCGCGATTCGACGGCGGCAAAGGCCTCCTCCTCGCACTCGAAAACGCGCGCCGGGCCGGTGAATTGCAGCCGCGCCATCCCCGCGACCTTCACGATCGCGCCATCGGGCGCCAGCGATCCCTTGAGGCCGACCACGCCGCCAGTCGGCGTGATGGGATTGGAAACCTCGTAAAACACCTTCTGGTCGGGGTTCCAGGTCACTTCCTCGATATTTTCGCCCAACGTCTTGCCAGTGACGGTAAGAGGTTCGGGATCGATGAAGCCGCCATCCAGCAGCGTCTTCATCGCCATGTAGACACCGCCCGCCTCGTGCATATCCTTGGCGACATACTTACCACCGGGCTTCAAGTCTGCGATATAAGGCGTTGATTTGAATATCTCTGCGACATCGTGAAGATCGAACGTGATCCCCGCTTCATGCGCCATTGCGGGCAAGTGGAGGGCCGCATTCGTCGACCCGCCAGTGGCGGCGACGACGCGCGCGGCATTCTCGAACGCTGCGCGCGTGCAGATATCGCGAGGCCGCAGGTTCCGCTCGATCAGAGCCATGACCTGACGCCCAGCTGCCACAGCAATCTCTTCACGCGAATTGTAAGGAGCCGGGGTCATGTTGCTGTTCGGAAGAGATAATCCGATCGCCTCACCGACACAGGCCATGGTGTTGGCCGTAAACTGTCCGCCACAGGCACCATGACCGGGGCACGCCACCTTTTCGAGCGCGGTCAGATCCTTGAGCGGGCAATTCCCGGCAGCATGTTGCCCCACCGCTTCGAACACATCGACCACGGTGACATCCTGCCCTCGATAAGTGCCGGGAAGGATCGAGCCGCCATAGACGAAAATGCTGGGCACGTTCAGGCGCAGCATCGCCATCATCATCCCCGGCAGCGATTTGTCGCAGCCGGCAAACCCGACCAGCGCATCGTAGCAATGCCCCCGCACCGACAATTCGACGCTGTCCGCAATGACCTCGCGGCTGACCAGCGAGCTCTTCATTCCCTGATGGCCCATAGCAATGCCATCGGTGACGGTGATGGTGTTGAAGCGGCGCGGCATCCCGCCCCCCTCCTCGACCCCACGTCGGCAGACATCGGCCTGCGCATCGAGAGTCGTGTTGCACGGCGCGCTGTCATTGCCCGCGCTGACCACGCCGACGAAAGGCCGGGCGATCTCTTCCTCGCTCAGGCCCATGGCGTAATAATAGGAGCGATGCGGTGCGCGCTCGGGGCCGACCGAAACGTGGCGGCTGGGAAGCCGGGATTTGTCGAATTGCGGCATGTCACTCTCCGTCATCTGGCCGTCACCGGCAATTGGCCGTGCATCATCGGTACGCAGTGGGCGCTTTCGCCGGGAGAGCGCGGCAAGGCAAGAGCCTCGCCCCCTAGCTTTCCTTAGGCGCTCTCAAGCGCGAGCAGCACCCGGCCCGCCACATCCGCGACCAAAGTGGCCCAGCGCGACTGCCCAGCCTCGGTGGCGATCTGGTCCTGGCGGATCTCCAGCGTCAGATAGGGTATGCCGCGCGCCTCGGCGTGGCGATCCATGGTCGCATTCAACTGCTTGCCCGAATAGGGTTCATTGTCACCCACCGTCAGCCCCTGTTCGCCGAAAAGCCGGATAGCGTGGCGCGCCGCGCGATCGTCCTGATTATACAGCAATCCGATCTCCCAAGGCCGCTCCTGCGAACTGGTGGCGAGTTCGGGCGTGAAGCTGTGCACCGCCAGCAGCAGTTTCGGCTGCACTCTGTCGATCATCTCGCCGAGCGCGGTGTGATACGGGCGATGGTAGAGCGCCATCCGCCGTTCGATATTCGCCCCGATATTGCCGGGGATCAGATGCCCGTCGCTTTCCGTCGGGACTGCTGCTGGCTCGCCCTCCTTGCGGTGGAGATCGCAGACGAGGCGGCTGACAGTTGCGATATGGGCAGGGATGCCGTGCCGCCGTGCAAGCCGGTCCGCCACGCCGTTGACGCCGATATCGACCGCGATATGCTCGTCGAGCAGCTTGGGATCGATGCCGAGTTCGATATCGTCCGGCACGAAATTCGATGCGTGATCGGCAACGCACATCAGTTCGGCAGGGCCGGCCTCGCCCACCTGGCGATAGGGCTTTTCGTCGATCAGCATCTCGTCAAAATCTCAATGTCTGAGGGCACCTTGCATTCGCCACCACCCCGGATGGGTGTCAGCGATTTGCGCTGAGGCGTCTTCGCATGCCTGCGCGCTTTCATAAAGCGCAAAGCAGGTCGCGCCCGACCCGGACATGCGATGAAGGAGCGGGTCGGTCTCCGCCAGAGCAGCCAGGACGCCCGCGATCGCGGGGCACAGGCTGATCGCGGGCGCTTCGAGATCGTTGCGACCGGCGAGCGCGATATCCCGCGCCGTGCCTGTCGGCAGCGGCCCGCGATCCGTGCCGTCCCAATTCGCGAAGACCGGTCCGGTCGACAGGGGGACCCGCGGATTGACGAGCAGGCAGAAGACCTCCGCCAGACTGTCATCGACCAGCGGCTCGAGTTCGGTCCCGGTGCCGCGCCCGATACAGGTCCGGCTTTCGACGCAGGCAGGAACGTCAGCCCCCAGCCTGGCGGCGCGCGCCGTCCAGTCCTGCGGCAGGCCAAAGCGGTCCCGCACGATGCGGAAGACCGCCCCTGCATCGGCCGATCCGCCGCCCAGCCCGGCGGCAACAGGCAGGTTCTTTTCAAGCGTTATCGCCAGCCCGTCAGCACGCGGCAGAGCTGAAAGCGCTTTCGCGACGAGATTGTCGAAGGGATTGTCGAGACCACCGGCAAATTCGCCGGTGGCGCGCACTTCGTCCCTCGGCGAAGGCCGTGCCGTCAGGACATCGCCCGTCTCCACGAAGGCGAACAATGTTTCCAGCTCGTGATAGCCATCCTCGCGCCGCTGGCGGACATGCAGCGCGAGGTTGATCTTGGCGAAGGCGGTTTCGCTCATTGGGGATCCGTCCCGAACCGAAGCCGGTGCGCGGGCCTACATATTCGGATAATTGGGCCCGCCGCCGCCTTCGGGCGTGGTCCATTCGATGTTCTGGTTCGGATCCTTGATGTCGCAGGTCTTGCAGTGGACGCAGTTCTGCGAATTGATGACGAATTTGGGCTCGCCTCCGTCCTCCGTCACCCATTCATAGACCCCGGCCGGGCAATAGCGGGTGGAAGGCCCGCCATAGACGCCCAGCTCGCTTTCGCGCTGCAATTCCATGTCCTGGACCTGCAGGTGATTGCGCTGGTCCTCGGCGTGGTTGGTGAAGCTGAAGGCGACATTGGTCAGCCGGTCGAAACTGAGCACGCCGTCGGGCTTGGGATAGTCGATCGGCTTGAACAGGTCGGCACGCTGGAGATGCTCGTAATCCGGCTCGTGCTTCATCGTGATCGGCAGCCCGATCTTGAGCGTGCGCATCCACATATCGATGCCTGCCAGCACCGTCCCGATATCCGCACCGTATTTGGAAACGGCGGGCTGCGCGTTCTTCACTTTCTTAAGCTCGACTGCGATCCAGCTTTCGCGCAAATTGCTATCGTAATCAGTGAGTTCGGTCCTCTCCTGACCTGCCGCGATGGCATTGGCGATGCTTTCCGCCGCCAGCATCCCGCTCTTCATCGCGGTGTGGCTGCCCTTGATCCGGGGCACGTTGACGAAGCCCGCGGCACACCCGATCAGCGCGCCGCCCGAGAAGGCGAGCTTGGGCACGGACTGCCAGCCGCCCTCGTTGATCGCCCGCGCGCCATAGGCCACGCGCTTGCCCCCTTCGAGGATTTCCGCAATCGCCGGATGATGCTTCCAGCGCTGGAACTCCATGTAGGGGCGGACATAGGGGTTCTTGTAATCGAGCGCGGTGACGAAGCCGAGCGCGACCTGGCCGTTGGCTTGATGATAGAGGAAGCCCCCGCCCCAACTCTCGCTTTCGGATAGCGGCCAGCCCTGCGTGTGGATCACGCGGCCCGGTTCATGCTTTTCAGGAGCAATGTCCCACAACTCTTTGATTCCAAGGCCGTAGATCTGCGGCTGGCAATCCGCTTCCAGATCGAACCTGGCCTTCATTTTCTTGGTGAGATTGCCGCGCGCACCTTCCGCGAAGAGCGTGTATTTCGCGTGGATTTCCATCCCGGGCTGATAATCGGGCTTGTGCGATCCGTCCGCCGCGACACCCATGTCCTGCGTGATGACGCCCGAGACCGCGCCGTTCTCGTCGAACATCACCTCGCTGGCCGGGAAGCCGGGGAACACCATCACGCCCAGCCCTTCGGCCTGTTCCGCCATCCAGCGGGTCAGATTACCCAGCGAGCAGGTGTAATTGCCGTCGTTCGAAAGGAAGGGCGGCATCAGCAGATGCGGCATCTCCCATTTCTTAGACGCGCTCATCACCCAATGCTGGTTGTCGGTGACGGGCGTTTCGGCGAGCGGGCAATCCATCTCGCGCCATTCGGGCAATAATTCGTCGAGCGCGCGCGGATCGACCACCGCGCCCGACAGGATATGCGCGCCGATCTCGCTGCCCTTTTCGAGCACGACGACCTCCAGCTCCTCGTTGAGCTGCTTCAGCCGGATCGCCGCCGCCATCCCGGCCACACCGCCGCCGATGATGACGACATCGCAGGGCATCGATTCGCGTTCGCTCATATCTCTCTCTTTTCGTCGCAATATCGTTTGCCCTTGCCTTGATTGCTGGGGCGTATCAGGTCAAGACCTGCGCCAGACGGATGACGATGCTCGACGCCCCCTCGAATACGGCAGCGAATGGAGGCGCGCTCTCGCAGCGCGAGCTTTCAGGCGTGCTTGCGTGGTGGCGCGAGGCGGGCGTCGATTGCAGCTTCGCGGATGACGCCGAAGGCTGGCTCGAACTCCCCGAAGAGCCCGCTGAAAAGACACCTCCCCCGCCGAAGGTCGAAGCGCCGCGCCCGACCACGCCACTGCAACGCGCGCTCGACGGGGCGGAGCGGCCTGCGATCGGCGGCGCCCGCGCAAGCTGGCCAGACGAACTCGACGCTTTCCGGCACTTCTGGCTCACCGAACCGAACCTGGCGGAAGGTGCGCTGTCGATGCGCGTCCCCCCGCGCGGTGAAGTCGGCGCGCGCCTCATGATACTGGTCCCGCAACCCGAAGACGGGGATGGCGAGCGGCTTCTCGATGGCCAACTCGGCTCGCTGGTCGCGTCTTTCGCGCGCGCTGCCGGTCTGTCCGACGCCGACATCTATCATGCCAGCGTGCTGCCGCGCACGCTTCCCCTGCCGGATTGGGCGGAGCTCGCCCAGCGTGGACTGGCGGAGGTGACCCGTCACCACATCGCGCTCGCCAAGCCGCAACGCGTCCTTGTATTCGGGCGCGGCCTGACGCCCGTCTTCACCCGCGTCTTTGCGCCAGAGGAAGCCGCTCCGCCCGCGCTCGACCTGCCCGGCGGCTCCGTTCCGCTGATGATCGCGCCGCGGCTCGATCGGCTGATGCGGATGCCGGGGCATCGCAAACATTTCTGGAACCAATGGCTCGACTGGACCGCATGACCCGCCCCCTCCTTTTCTGTGCGCTTGCCCTTGGCTCTCTGGCCGTGGCCGCGCCCGCTTCGGCAAACCCCGAAAGCATCGCCTATTTCACGCAAGGCAAGAGCGGCGCCCTGCCCGCTCTGCTGACGCAGCAGGACAGGTTCTATTACGCCTCGCTGTTCGAAGCGGTCGACGCGCGCAATTGGGATCGTGTCGAAATCCTGCTCGGCGAACGCAGCGAGGGGCCCTTGCACGGTGCGGCGCTTGCCGAATATTATCTTCACCCCGAAAGCCCGCGCATTCCTCTAGAGCGACTTCAGGACTGGCTGGGCCGGTATCGCGACCTGCCGCAGGCCGAGGGGATCGCGCGGCTTGCCGTGGCGCGTGGAGCGGTCGAGACGCCCAGCTTGCCTGCAGCGCGCAGCCTGCGCAGCCAGCCCGGCATCACGCGGCGCAACCGTCCGCGCGGGATCGAAGACGGGACGATGCCCGCCGATATCTCGAGCGCCATCCTCCAGCACATCAGCAATGACGATCCCGACGGGGCGCGCCTGCTGCTCGACGGGATCGATGCCTCGCTGTCCCCCCAGGCGCGGGCGGAATGGCGCCAGAGGGTCGCTTGGAGCTATTACATCGAGAACCGCGATCCCGAATCCCTGGCTCTTGCCCTCACCGTTTCGCAAGGAAGCGGGCCATGGGTCGCGGAAGGGGAATGGGTCGCTGGCCTAGCCGCATGGAGGCTTGGCGATTGCCGGACTTCGGCGGAAGGGTTCCGCAATGCCGCGACGCAATCGACCGATCCCGAACTGACCGCCGCCGCCCATTACTGGGCGCACCGTGCGCTCGTGCGATGCCGCGAGCCGGAACAGGCGGACGAACAATTGCGCGGCGCGGCGCGCTTTACCGAAACGCTGTACGGGATGCTGGCGCGCGAGCAATTGGGGCAGGTCCTGCCCGGCGACCACACCTTGCCCGATCTGACCGCGCAGGATTGGCAGATGCTGTCCAATGAGCCCGCCGCGCGCCAGGCAGTCATGCTAACCGAGTTGAACCGGCGGGATGCGGCGTCCCAGGCGCTGGTCTATCAAGCGCGGGTCGGCGATCCCGATGAATTTCAAGCTCTCACCCGGCTCGCGCGCGCTTTGGGCCTGCCCGGCGCGCAGAATTTCATGGCCTATAACGCCCCTGCCGGGACCGCGCCTCCGCCCAGCCTGCGCTGGCCGGTGACGGACCAGACCCCGCGTGGCGGCTGGACGGTCGATCCGGCGCTGGCGTTCGCCCACGCCCTGCAGGAATCGAACTTCCGCGAGGCGGTGGTGAGCGGGGCCAACGCCATCGGCCTCATGCAAATCCGCCCGATCGCCGCGCGCGAATATGCGGCTTCCATAAACCTGTCGGCCGATGCGAACCTCAAGGAAGCTTCAACAAACCTGGCCTTCGGGCAGCGGGCCCTCGAGGCCCTGGCCCAGTCGAGCTATTCGAGCGGCTACCTGCCCAAGGTCATGGCCGCCTACAATGCCGGGCCGACCCCGGTCGCGCGCTGGAACAGCGAGGTCCGCGATCAGGGCGACCCGCTTACCTGGATGGAATCGGTGCCCTATTGGGAGACGCGCAGCTACGTGAATATCGTGATGCGAAATTACTGGATGTATCTGCGGCAGGCCAACGCCCCGGCCCCAAGCCGCGTGGCGCTCGCGCAGAACCAATGGCCGCAATTTCCGAGCGAGCGCTGAGATGCCGATCGACGAAAGCCGCATCTTCAAGCCGGTCCGCATCGCGCTGGTGACGGTGTCCGACACCCGCACTCTGGCCGACGATACGTCGGGCGATATCCTCGCCGGTCGGATAGAAGAGGCGGGACACGAATTGGCAGAGCGCGAGATCATCCGCGACGATGCGGATGCGCTTGTCGAATTGCTCCAAGGTTGGATCGATGACGATACGGTCGATTGCGTGATATCGACCGGCGGCACCGGGCTGACGGGCCGCGACGTGACGCCCGAAGCGCTCGACCGGGTCAAGGACAAGGACATCCCCGGTTTCGGCGAGTTGTTCCGCTGGATCAGTTTCGAGACGATCGGCACCAGCACGATCCAGAGTCGCGCCTGCGCCGTTCTCGCCAAAGGTACATATATCTTCGCCCTTCCCGGCTCGAACGGAGCGGTGAAGGATGGCTGGGACCGGATCCTCGTATCCCAGCTCGACAGTCGCCATCGTCCCTGCAATTTCGTCGAGCTGATGCCGCGCTTGCGGGAAAGCTGACATCCGCGCTGTCCAAGCGCATATGTTCCGTTTATGTTCCAGCTATGGAACGCCGACTCGATCCCGCCATCTCCGGTCGCGGCGCGCAATCCGCTGCCGTGCCGACGCGCTTCGGCCTCGCCACGCGCGAGGTGGACGGCGATTGGCGCGACCACATGGAGGCGCTGGCCGCGGAGGAAGGCGCGCCTCCGGTCAAGCTGCGCACGCATGTGACGGAGGAACGACCCAAGACGATCCTCAGCTTCAACCAGTCGCCGGACATCTTTTTCGACCGCTCGATAAATGCCTATCGCGGGTGTGAGCATGGCTGCGTCTATTGCTTCGCGCGGCCCACACACGCCTATCACGATCTGTCGCCCGGCCTGGATTTCGAAACGCAGCTTTTCGCAAAACCGAACGCAGCCATTCTGTTGCGAGAGACACTTGCGAAGCCCCGTTATCAGCCAAAGCCCATCGCGATGGGGACCAATACCGATCCCTATCAACCGATCGAGAGACGCTACCGGATCACGCGCGCCGTGCTCGAAGTGTGTCTCGATGCGCGGCATCCGGTCACGATCACGACCAAGTCCGACCGGGTTCTGGCCGATCTCGACCTGATCGCCGAAATGGCGCGCCATCGGCTGGTGGCGGTGGCGATTTCGTTGACAAGCCTCAATCCGAGACTCTCCGCGAAGCTCGAACCGCGCGCAGCATCGCCTGCCAAGCGTCTGGCGGCGTTAGGGAAGCTTGCCGAAGCGGGGGTGCCGACGCACTGCTCCATCGCCCCCGTCATCCCGGCCATCACCGACGGATTCATGGAAGACATCGTCGAGCGCGCCGCTGCCTTAGAAGTTGCAAGCATAGGCTGGATACCCTTGCGCCTGCCCCACGAGGTCGCGCCGCTGTTCCGCGAATGGCTGGCGGTCCATTTTCCCGAACGCGGCGACAAGGTGATGAGCATCGTCCGCTCGATCCGCGACGGCCGCGACAACGATCCCGATTTCTTCACGCGCCTCAATCCGACCGGCGTCTGGGCCGATTTGTTCCGATCCCGCTTCCGCGTCGCCTGCAAGCGAGCGGGAATCGGCAAGGCGAAATTCGAACTCGACTGTACGCGGTTCCGCCGGCCGGAGGTCGGCGGCCAGTTGCGCCTGCTATGAAGCTATCAAAAGCCCTCGCCGCCTTCGCTCGGGCTGAACCGTACCAGGCGACTGTCCGACAAGGCGGCAGTCCGGTTGACGACCGCTGCCTGATAATCCGCATCCTTGACCATCTCGAAAAACGCCGCCGCGCTCGGATAGGATGCGATGAAGCCATCGTGCCATTGCATCGCATCCGGTCCGGTCACCACCGTTTGGTAAATGCCGCGCCATAGGATGCTCCCGCCCACGCGGCGGAAGATCGGGCCGCTGGTCTTGCCGTATTCCTCATAAGCCCGGCGCCCGCTCCAACCCTTGTCCGCATGGTCGTGACCATCCGGGTAATCGGCCCGGTCGCGATATTGCAGAAGGTTGAGCATATGGATCGGCTCGTCGCGCGGCAGATCCTTGAACGCTTCGAAATTGGCGCGGCTCGGATCGATATAGGTTTCGGTCATCCTGCTCCCCTCACCCTTCCAGCCGGTAATCCGCGAAGCGATCGCGCAGATCCTTCTTGCTGATCTTGCCGGTCGCGGTGTGCGGGATGTCGTCGACGAATTCGACCGCGTCCGGCAGCCACCATTTCGCGACCTTGTCGCTCAGGAATTCGACGACCTCGGTATCGGAGCACGCGGCGCCTTCCTTGCGGACGACGAACAGCACCGGGCGCTCGTCCCATTTGGGGTGCGGCATTCCGATGCAGGCCGCTTCCGCGACCGCCGGATGGCCGACCGCGGCATTCTCCAGTTCGACCGAACTGATCCATTCGCCGCCTGATTTGATGACATCCTTGGTCCGGTCAGTCAGTTGCAGCGTGCCGTCGGGATGGAGGATGCCGACATCGCCGGTGTCGAACCAGCCATCCTCGGTCACTGCGTCCTCCTCCGCCTTGAAATAGCGCTGCACCACCCACGGCCCGCGAATTTGCAGGGCGCCGGATGTTTCGCCATCGCGCGGGAGGACCTTGGTGAAATCGTCGAGATCGACCGTGCGCAGTTCCACGCCGAAGATCGGCCGGCCCTGTTTCATGGTCTTCGCCACCTTCTCGTCGAAGGAAAGATGCTCCCAATCCGCGGTCGGCCCGCCGACCGTGCCGATCGGGCTGGTCTCCGTCATACCCCAGGCGTGCTGGACGCGCGTGCCGTTCTTCATCAACCGCTCGATCATGAATTTCGGCGCGGCGGACCCGCCTATCGTCGCGGCCTTCAAGGGCGGCAAATCGATGCCTTCCTTGTCGCAATACTGGAAATGCGCGAGCCAGACCGTCGGGACACCCGCACTGTCGGTGACGCCCTCACTCAGCATCAGCTCGTGCAGAACGGCAGGATCGTTGACCGCGCTGAACACGAATTTGATACCCGCCATCGCCCCTGCATAGGGCAGGCCCCAGCTGGCGGCGTGGAACATCGGCACAACGGGCAGCATCACGCTCGAAGCGCTGAAATTGAAGGCGGCGGGCTGCAACCCGGCCATGGCGTGCATCAGGGTGGAACGATGCTCGTACTGGACGCCCTTGGGATTGCCGGTCGTCCCGCTGGTGTAACAGATCATGCAGGGATCGCGCTCGCTGCCCGTGACCCATTCGTAATCGCCGTCCTGCTCGCCGATCCAATCCTCGAAACCGCGCACATCGGACCCGGCGGGAGGATCGAAGCAGATGTAATGCTCAACATTCGGCCAGCGATCGCGCATCAGGTCGACGATCGGCTGGAAGGCGGCATCGTATAGCAGCACGCGATCATCGGCGTGATTGATGACGTATTCGAGCTGGTCTTCGAACAGGCGCGGATTGACGGTGTGAAGCACGCCGCCCATCCCGGCCACGCCATACCAGCTGACGAGATGGCGCGCATGGTTCATGGCGAGGCTCGCCACCTTCTCGCCGGGTTTCAGACCGAGTGCTTCGAGCGCCTGCGCCATCTTCAGCGCATCCCGGCGAATGCCAGCCCAGTCGGTGCGGGTCTGCGTCCCGTCGCCCCAGCGAGTCACGATCTCGCGCGAGCCTGCCTCGCGCGCCGCGTGGTCGATCACATGCGTCACTCGCATCGACCAATCCTGCATGGCGCCACCCGAACCGGTGGATTCCGAACCCATCGACATATTTCGCCTCTCCTCGTGATTTATCACGCAACGAGGCGCAAATGTCCTCCGCCGCGTCTTGTCGTTAATTCCACCTTGGCAAGGCCGGGCGCGCTTGCCAAGCGTTCGGCCATTTCGCCGTCCAGCGCGAAGGCGCGGCCCAGGCACAGCGTCGGTTCGATCGCGGTGCCCGTCCGCAGCGTGGCGACGACTTCACCCGTGCCCTTTTCATGGCCGAGTTCGGCCCGAAGCAGCGCAAGCGCGCCTTCATCCAGGACGTCGAGCGTCAAGGTCATGCGGGCATTCTGCGACGCCGCTTCGAGGGGCTGGCCGCCGCGTATGGTGATCCGCGGGGGCTCGTCCGGGCTCGGACTATCAAGCTCGACCTGAAGCAAGATACAGGTTTGATTGTCAGCCCATTTCAGGAAGTTATCGACCATGGATTCTTCGAAACAGGCGGCGCTGAACTGGCCGGACGCATCAGAGAACTCGACCCGGACGAAGGGCTTGCCGCGGCGCGTGGTGTTCTTGTGCGCCTTCTCAACCATGGCCGCCATGACCGCTGGCGCGCGCCCGCCCGCCGGCGCGCCGCCGCTCATCAGCGAGGCGTAGCTTCGCGCCCCATTGGCCGAGGCGACCTGTCGCCAGGCCTGAACCGGATGGTCGGAGAAATAGAAGCCGAAATTCTCGCGCTCCTTCTCCATCATCTCGGCGCGCGGCCACGGATCGGTATCCTTCAGGCGCAGATCGGAATTGTCCTGTTCCTCGCCCCCGAACAGTCCGCCCTGCCCGCTCGAACGCTCGCGCGCCGCCGCATCGGCGACGGCAAGGAGAAGATCGCAATTGGCGAAGACCTTGGCGCGGTTGGGCTCCAGCACATCGAGCGCACCCGCCGCCGCGAGCCCCTCCAGCTGCCGCGAATTCATCGAACCTTTCGGAACTCTCTCGAACAAGTCCTTGAGACTATCGAATTTCCCCGAAACCTCACGCTCTGCCACGATCGCTTCCATCGCGCGTTCGCCGACATTGCGGATGCCCGCCAGCGCATAACGGACCGCATAACCGTCATCCGTCTGTTCGACAGTGAATTCCGCCTCGCTGTTGTTGATACAGGGCGGTGCGAGCTTGACCCCGCCCTCACGCAGAGGGGACCGGCGCGCATCGTCGACGAAAACGGCCAGTTTTTCCGATTGATGCATGTCGAAGCACATGGAGGCTGCGAAGAATTCCTCCGGGTAATGTGCTTTCAGCCAGGCTGTCTGATAGGCGAGCAGAGCATAGGCGGCGGCGTGCGATTTGTTGAAGCCGTACCCTGCGAACTTGTCTATCAAGTCAAAGAGTTCATTGGCCTTCTTCGCATCGATTCCACTGGTGGTTGCGCACCCGTCGATGAAGCGCTGGCGCTGCGCATCCATCTCGGCCTGAACCTTCTTGCCCATCGCGCGGCGCAGCAGATCGGCATCGCCGAGCGAATAGCCCGCCAGGATCTGCGCGGCCTGCATGACCTGTTCCTGATAGACGAAGATGCCATAGGTCTCCGCCAGAATGCCCTCGAGCTTGGGATGCGGATAGGCGATCTCGACCTCGCCCGCCTTGCGCTGGCCGAACAGCGGGATGTTGTCCATCGGACCGGGACGATAAAGCGAAACGAGCGCAATGATGTCGCCGAAATTGGTCGGTTTGACCGCGGTCAGCGTGCGCCGCATCCCTTCCGATTCCAGCTGGAACACGCCCACCGTATGGCCGCTCTTCAGCAATTCATAAACCGCCGGATCGTCCAGCGCGAGTTGCGAGAGGTCGATCGAAATATCCCGCTTCTTAAGGAGATCGGTCGCTTTCTTGAGGACGGATAGAGTTTTGAGGCCGAGAAAGTCGAACTTGACCAGACCCGAACTCTCGACATGCTTCATGTCGTATTGCGTGACCGGCATGTCTGAGCGCGGATCGCGGTAGAGCGGTACCAGCTTGGCAAGTGGCCGGTCGCCGATCACCACCCCCGCCGCGTGGGTCGAGGAATTGCGGGGAAAGCCTTCCAGCTGCATCGCCAGATCGACCAGCCGCTTCACATCATTGTCGTTATCATATTCGCGTTTGAAATCCGCCGCGCCATTCAGCGTTCGCGGAAGGGTCCAGGGATCGGTCGGGTGGTTGGGCACCATCTTGGTCAGGCGGTCCACCTGCCCATAGGGCATCTGCAAGATCCGCCCGGTGTCGCGCAGAACCGCACGTGCCTTCAATTTTCCGAAGGTGATGATCTGCGCGACATGATCGTGGCCGTATTTCGCCTGCACGTAGCGGATAACCTCGCCCCGGCGGGTTTCGCAGAAGTCGATATCGAAGTCGGGCATCGACACGCGTTCGGGATTGAGGAAGCGTTCGAACAGAAGGCCGAGCTTGATCGGATCGAGGTCGGTGATCGTCAGTGCCCACGCGACCAGCGATCCCGCGCCCGAGCCGCGCCCCGGCCCCACCGGGATATCGTGATCCTTGGCCCATTTGATGAAATCGGCAACGATCAGGAAATAGCCGGGAAAACCCATCTGGTTGATGATGCCGACCTCGAATTCGAGCCGCTCGGCATATTCAAGGAATTCCTCGCCGACCCCGCGCGAGCCGAGCGCTTCGATGGCGGCCTGGCGCGCCTCGCCGGTCGCGGCAAGGGCTTCGGCAAGTTCCTCAGGGGAGGCATCGGGATAATACAGCGCCAGCCGCGCCGCGAGCCCACGCCGCGCATCCTCCGCCAGCATCCGCGATTCGCCTTCGAGATCGCCCGCAAGGCTCGGCAGGATCGGCGCGCGGTTCGGCGGCGCATAGGCGCAGCGTTGCGCGATCACGATCGTATTGGCGGTCGCTTCGGGAAGGTCGGCAAAGGCTTCCGTCATCATGCTCGCCGTCTTGACGAAGCCTTCGGGATTGGAGCGCGCACGATCCTCCGCATCGATATGCGTCGATCCGGCGATGCACAGCATCGCGTCATGCGCCTTGTACATATGCGGTTCGGCGAAATTGGCGGGATTGGTGGCGACCAGCGGGAGATCACGTGCAAATGCTAGATCGATCAGCGCGGCCTCCGCGCCCTCCTCCACCGCATTGCCGCGGCGTGCCAGCTCGACATAAAGCCGCTCGGGAAACAAGGCCTGCAATCGGTCGAGATAGGTCTCGGCGTGGCTCACCTGCCCATCGGCGAGCAATCGCGTCACCGCACCCTCGCTCGCCCCGGTTAGGGCGATCAGCCCCTCGCTATGACCTTCGAGGTCGCCCAGCCCGATATGCGGTTCGAACTCCAGCGGCCGGTCGAGATGCGCCTTCGAGACGAGATGGCATAGATTGTCGTATCCGGTCTCGTCCTGCGCATAGAGGGGCAGGTAATCGACCTGCTTGCCCTCCGTATCCCTCGCCACGCCGAGAAGGGCACCGACGATCGGCTGGATCCCCTCTTCGAAACACGCCTTGGCGAACATGACCGCGCCATATAGCCCGTTGCGATCCGCCAGGGCGATCGCTGGGAAGCCGCGCTCCTTCGCCAGTTTCGCCATCGCCTTGGGTTCGATTGCACCCTCCAGCATCGAATAGGCGGACAGGACACGCAGGGGCACGAAGGGTTTAAACATCGGCCCAATATGCGGATCGCGAAGGGATTCGCCAAGGCCGTCACCCGGCTTCCTCCCCGGCCCGTCCTCCGTTCCGATCCCATCCGGCTATGGCCAATCGCGCGCACCGCCGCTAAGGGCGCGAGCCATATCTAAAACCGGAGTTTACGATGGGTTTCCGCTGCGGGATCGTCGGCCTGCCGAATGTCGGCAAGTCCACCCTTTTCAACGCCCTTACCGAAACGCAGGCCGCGCAGGCCGCGAACTACCCCTTCTGCACGATCGAGCCGAATGTCGGCCAGGTCGCCGTGCCGGACGAGCGGCTGGACAAGATCGCGGCGGTCGCAAAATCGGCCAAGATCGTGCCGACCCAGCTCGCCTTCGTCGACATCGCGGGACTGGTGAAGGGCGCGAGCAAGGGCGAAGGCCTGGGCAACCAGTTCCTCGGCAATATCCGCGAAGTCGACGCGATCGTGCATGTCCTGCGCTGTTTCGAGGATGACGACATCCAGCACGTCGCCAACAAGGTCGATCCCCTCGCCGATGCCGAGGTGGTCGAGACCGAGCTGCTGCTATCCGACATGGAAAGCCTGGAAAAGCGCGTCCCCAATGCGGAAAAGCGCGCGACGGCGGGCGACAAGGAAGCGAAGCTGATCGCCAGCGTGCTGGGCCAGGCGCTCGCCCTGCTGCGCGAAGGCAAGCCCGCCCGCCTCGTCGAACCGAATGACGAGGAGGAGGCGCGCGTCTTCGCCCAGGCGCAATTGCTGACCGCGAAGCCGGTCCTCTACGTCTGCAATGTGGCGGAGGAAGATGCGGCGACGGGCAATGCCATGTCCGCCGAAGTCTTCGCCAAGGCGGAGCGCGAGGGCGCGCAGGCGGTGGTCGTCTCCGCCGCGATCGAAGCCGAGCTGGTCGCGATGGAAGCCGAAGAGCGGCGCGAATACCTCTCCGAGCTGGGCCTTGAGGAAAGCGGCCTCTCGCGCATCATCCGCGCGGGATACACCCTGCTGGGTCTCAAGACCTTCTTCACCGCAGGCCCCAAGGAGGCGCGTGCCTGGACCTTCCCGGCGGGCGCCAAGGCTCCGCAGGCGGCGGGCGAGATCCATACCGATTTCGAACGCGGCTTCATCCGCGCCGAAACGATCGCCTATGACGACTACGTCACGCTGGGCGGGGAAAGCCCGGCGCGCGAGGCGGGCAAGCTGCGCCAGGAGGGCAAGGAATATCTGGTGCAGGACGGGGACGTGATGCTGTTCAAGTTCAACGTCTAGGGTCGGCGCACTCGATTCCGGCTCCCCGGCACCATTCGGGCGCTCAACCGTTGGCGCGCCATGGACTTCGAACGGGGAGATAATAATGGTCGATAAATCCGAAAAATTCAGCTGGTTGGTTCGCGTGGGCTATTTCAGCCGGGCGATCCTGTATTCCGTGCTCGGCCTCATCGCGCTGACCAGCGCCAGCCGCATCGCGGACGGCACCAACGGGATTTTTCTGGCGATCGAGGATTACCCTGCAGGCAATGCAATTTTGTGGCTGATGGTCATCGGCCTCACCGCCTATGCCCTGTTCCGCTTCGCATCGACCTTCTTCGATATCGAGAACAACGGATCGGACGCGAAAGGCTGGGGCAAGCGCCTCGGCCATGCGGGTAGCGGGATTGGCCACCTCGCGCTGGCCTTTTCCGCCTTCAAATTCGCCAGTGACGAGAGCACCGGCGGAAGCAGTGGAGCCAGCAGCGGCGGCGGCGCGCAGGAGGCTGCGTCCGGCATCCTGTCGATGGATTTCGGCGGCATCGTGCTGGGGCTGCTCGGCCTCGCGTTTTTCGTGACGGCCATCTTCCAGGCGAAGAAGGGGATCACGGGCGAATTCATGCACCGCATCGCTGGCAATGCACCCGATGGGACGCGCTGGATCGGCGGCGCGGGCTATCTTGCGCGCGGCGTCGTCTATGCCGTCATCGGATGGTCGCTGTTCAAGGCCGGATTCATGAATGCCGGGACGGACCAGATCAAGACGCTGGGCGATGCTGTCGCGTCCCTGGCCGGACAGGGTTTCGTCTTCACGCTGGTGGCGATCGGACTGCTGTTGTTCGGGCTCTTCAGCCTGGTCCTGGCGCGGTATCGCATCATCCCCGAACTCGATTCGAGCAAGGGCATCCCCAAGTTCAGAGTCTAGGCGGAGTATCCTTCGCCGCGATCTTGCGGCGCGTATCCCGCACTGTGGAATACGCGCCGTAGATCACCAGAACGGCGAGGAATATCCACACCCAGACGGGAATGTTGCGTCCCGCGATCGCCAAGTAGAGATAGGCCGAGACGAAGAAGAACCCGGCGAGCAGCGTCGGTACCACGGTCGAGCGCCCGGCCCGCGCCCGCTTCACCAGCCATGCGATCGAGGCGAGGAAGAACGGGATCGCGCCCACATAGATTGCGCCGAAGATATACGGGTTCACCCCGTATTCGGCGCCGAGAGCGAGAAACCACTGATTGATGTCGGAGAGCATGGGCGGCGCTTACGCCGCCTTCCTGCGCCACACAATCGCAAGCCGGTTTACAGCAGCTTTTCGATATCCGCCGCGATGCTTTCGGGCCGGTCGGTCGGAGCGTAGCGTCTCACCACATTGCCCTCGCGATCGATCAGGAATTTGGTGAAATTCCATTTGATCGTCTTCGATCCGAGCAGGCCTTTCGCCTCGCCCTTCATCCAGTCGAACACCGGGCTGGCATCCGGGCCATTGACGTCGACCTTCGCCATCAGCGGGAAGGTGACGCCGAAATTGACCTTGCAGAACTGCGCGATCTCTTCCGCGTCCCCCGGTTCCTGCGCACCGAACTGGTTGCACGGGAAGCCGAGGACCTCGAAACCGCGATCGGCGAAGCGTTGCTGGAGCGCCTCCAGCCCTTCATATTGCGGCGTGAAACCGCATTTGCTCGCCGTGTTGACGACGAGCAGGACCGTGCCGAGCTTTTCAGCAAGATCCAGCGGTTCGCCGCGATTGGTGGTGACGGTGAAATCGGCGATCGTCGTCATGGAGCGATCAGCTCTTGTGGGGATAATCGTCGAGTTCGGAGAGCGCGGCGATCTCGGACGCATGGAACTTCCGGTCACCCGCCTTCTCGATATAGTATTTGCTCCGCTCTCCCTTGGGCAGCAGCATCATGTGACGCACCAGATCGGCGAAGGTCCCGTCGCGCAGCCCCTTGCCGTGGTCCAGCAGGCCACCACCATCATCCACCCGATGCAGCGAGGCACGGTCGTCCCACTGGATGCCGGGGCGATACGTCTCCTCGGCGTTGAAGGTGCTGGGGTGATCGGTCATGTCTGAGAAACTCCCTCGTTTATTCATCAACGAGCGGACGGTAATCCGGGTCCGCTAATCCAGTTTTCCATCATGTAGGCGCACCACGCGATCCATCCGGGCAGCAAGCCGCTCGTTATGCGTGGCGATGAGCGCCGCACTGCCTTCGCCGCGCACCAGTTCGAGGAATTGTTCGAGAACCTTGTCGCTGGTCGCCTCGTCGAGATTGCCGGTCGGCTCGTCCGCCAGCACCAGCTTGGGCCGGTTGGCCAGCCCGCGTGCGACCGCGACGCGCTGCTGCTCGCCGCCCGAAAGCTGGCTGGGACGATGCTCGAGACGATGGCCAAGGCCCAGCGCGGTCAGCAGCTCTTCGGCGCGCGCCTCTGCCGCATCGCGCGGTACGTCGGCCACCAATTGCGGCAGCACCACATTCTCGCGCGCGTTGAAATCGGGCAACAGGTGGTGGAACTGATAGACGAAGCCGAGATGATCGCGGCGCAGCAGCGTGCGGGCATGGGCGTCACTCTTCTGCGCGGCGTTCCCCGCGATCGCGATCTCGCCGCCGAAGCCGCCTTCGAGCAGGCCGACAGCCTGAAGCAGCGTGGACTTGCCCGAGCCGGACGGGCCGAGCAGGGCCACGATCTCACCCGGCATCACGGCGAGATCGACGCCGCGCAGCACGTCGATCCGCACCCCGCCCTGTTCGAAGCTGCGGGTCAGGCCGCGCAGATGGAGGACGGGATCATTCATAGCGCAACACCTGGACCGGATCGGTGCTCGAAGCCTTCAAGGCCGGATAGAGCGTCGCGAGGAAGCTGAGCGCGAGCGCCAGAAGGACGATCAACGCGATCTCCACCGGATTGGCCCGCGCAGGCAGCGTCGATAGGAAGCGCACTTGCGGATCCCACAGATCCTGCCCTGTCACCGCCCCGATGAATTCGACGATCGGCTGGCGGAAGAACAGCACCACCGCACCGAGGATCAGGCCCGCAATGGTGCCGATCGCGCCGACCGTGAACCCGGTGGTGACGAAAATCTTGAGCAGGCTCTTCCGCGTCGCTCCCATGGTGCGCATGATGGCGATGTCGCGCGTCTTGGCGCGCACCAGCATGACAAGGCTCGAAAGGATGTTGAACGCCGCCACCAGCACCATGAAGCTCAGCGCGAAGGCCATCGCCACGCGTTCCACCTGCAAGGCTTCGAACAGCGAGGCGTTGATGGTCTTCCAGTCCGAAACGATCGCCCTGCCCGCCAAGCTTTCCTGGACCGGGGCGAGGATCGTCTCGACCTCGTCGGGATCGGTTACCGTCACCTCGATCATGCCGACCGTGTCGCCGATCAGCAGCAGGGTCTGCGCATCGGCCATCGGCATGACGACGAAGGAACCGTCGTAATCGTAAATCCCGACCTCGAAGATCGCGCCGATCGTATAGCCGACCTGTCGCGGCACCGTTCCGAACGGAGTCGAGCGGCCCTGGGGATTGATGATCGTGATCGTATCGCCCACCGTGGCGCCGATATTCTGGGCCAGCCGCGATCCAATCGCGACCGTATTGGTCCCGGCCTGAAGGCGTGCGATGTCGCCCGCCACGACCTTACTGCCGAGTTCCGCGATATCCTGATCGGTGTTGCCGCGCACGAGCACCGCCTCCACCCGGCCGTTGAAGCTGGTTAGGAGCGGCTGTTCGATCAGCGGCGAGGCATCGACGACGCCCGGCGTCGCGCGCACTTCCTCCAGCACGTTCTCCCAATCGTCCAGCCGCCCGCCATAGGCCTGGACGATGGCGTGGCCGTTGAGGCCCACGATCTTGTCGAGCAGTTCGGCGCGAAAGCCGTTCATCACGCTCATCACGATCACCAGCATGGCGACCGACAGCATCACGACGCCGATCGAGATACTCGCGACCAGCGCGATAAATGCCTCGCCCTTGCCCGGAAGCAGGTAACGCTTGGCGATGGTCCATTCGAAGGGGGAAAGTAGCAAGGCGGCTCTGGTCTTGGCTGGTCAGGTTAATGGCCTCTAGGCGGCGAAAGCTGGCGAGGCAATGAATAGCGTCGGCGGGAAGGCATCGGCGTGCGCTCGCCCTTGTAATCGCCCCGCAACATCGCCATTGGCAGCGGCGAGAGGCACCCCCTTATCGGCCTGACGATGGGCCTGCGAGGCATCCATGAACATCACCCATCCCTTCCATGACGCGGACGGCGATCACCTGCGCGAAGAATGCGGTGTGTTCGGCGCCATCAACGCGACCGACGCCGCCGCCGCGACCGCGCTGGGCCTCCACGCGCTCCAGCATCGCGGGCAGGAAGCGGCGGGGATTTGCAGCTTCGACGGGCAGGAATTCTATTCGCGCCGGGGCCTCGGCCACGTGGCCGAGAATTTCTCGAGCTCCGAAGCGATCGGCGAACTGCCCGGCTTCATGGCGGCAGGGCACGTCCGCTATTCCACCACGGGCGGATCGGGCCTGCGCAATATCCAGCCGCTCTACGCCGATCTCGCCGCGGGTGGATTCGCTGTCGCCCATAACGGCAATATCTCGAACGCGATGACGCTGCGCGCCGATCTGGTGCAGCGTGGCGCGATCTTCCAGTCGACCTCCGATACCGAGGTCATCATCCACCTTGTCGCAACCAGCCGCTACCCCACCATGGTGGACAAGCTGATCGATGCGCTGCGCCTCCTCGAAGGGGCCTATGCGCTGATCGTGATGACGCCCGAGGGGATGATCGCCTGCCGCGATCCGCTCGGCATCCGTCCTCTCGTCATGGGCAAGATCGGCGATGCGATTCTCTTCGCCAGCGAAAGCGTCGCCTTCGACGTGGTCGGCGCGGAAATGGTCCGCGAGGTCGAGCCGGGCGAACTGATCAAGGTCGATTTCGACGGCAATGTCGATTCGCTCCATCCCTTCGGCAATCACCGTCCGCGCCCGTGCATTTTCGAGCACGTCTATTTCAGCCGCCCCGACAGCTTCTTCGCCGGTCGCAGCGTATACGAGGCCCGCAAGGCCATCGGCGCGGAACTCGCCATGGAAAAGCCGGTCGAGGCCGATCTGGTCGTGCCGGTGCCCGACAGCGGCGTGCCTGCCGCGATCGGTTATGCGCAGGCCTCGGGCATCCCGTTCGAACTCGGCATCATCCGCTCGCACTATGTCGGGCGCACCTTCATCCAGCCCAGCGACGGCGCGCGCCATGCCGGCGTCAAGCGCAAGCACAACGCCAATCGCGAACTGGTGCGCGGCAAGCGCATCGTCCTCATCGACGATTCGATTGTCCGCGGCACGACCAGCCTCTCCATCGTCGAGATGATGCGCGATGCGGGCGCGACCGAGGTGCATTTCCGCGTCGCCAGCCCACCCACCGCGCATAGCTGTTTCTACGGCGTCGACACACCCGAACGCTCCAAGCTGCTCGCCGCGCGAATGCAGCTCGAACCGATGCGCCAGTTCATCAAGGCGGACAGCCTCGCCTTCGTATCGATCGACGGGCTCTATCGCGCCGTCGGCGAAGGACCGCGCAAATCCGCCTGTCCGCAATTCTGCGATGCGTGTTTCACGGGCGACTATCCCACCCCGCTGACCGATCTGCGCAAGCGCGAGGACGATCAGCGCCAGCTCTCGCTTCCTGTCGGAAAGGTCGCCTGATGGCCGATAAAGCTCTCGAGGGTCGCACCGTCCTCGTCACCGGATCGAGCAAGGGGATCGGCGCTGCAACCGCGAAGGCGCTCGCCGCACAGGGCGCGCATGTGATCCTGACCGGTCGCGACGTGCGCGCGCTGGAAGCGGTCGAGGATGCGATCCACGAAGCGGGCGGCGCGTCCACCATCGCGCCCGTCGACCTGACCGAGACGGACGGGATAGCCCGCCTCGCCAGTGCGATCGCAGGCCGTTGGGACACGCTTGACGGGCTGGTGATCGCCGCCGCCTATCTGCCCACGCTGACCCCGGTCACCCAGATCGACGCCAAGCAGTTCGGCCAGGCGATCACGACCAATATTCTCGCCACCCAGGCCCTGCTCGCGGCGTTCGACCCGTTGCTGAAGCGCGCCGATGCGGCCAAGGTCATCGGCCTCACCAGCAGCGTCGGCGAAACCCCGCGCGCCTACTGGTCCGCCTATGCCAGTACCAAGGCGGCCTTCGACAACCTGCTCGAAAGCTATGCGCAGGAGGTCGAAAAGGTCAGCAAGGTCCGCGTCGCGATCCTCGACCCCGGCGCCACGCGCACGTCGATGCGGGCCAAGGCCTATCCGGGCGAGGACCCCAAGACGGTCAAGGAACCGGATGTCGTGGCCGACCGGATCGTGGAGCTGATGGTTAACGGCTTCGACAGCGCCCATCGAGAGCGGGTGTCCGAAGCGGGTTAACCCAATTCATTGCACCGGAATTAGCCTGGCCGCGCGATTTTATCCCCCCGCATCAAGCCAAGCAGAAAGTTCCGTCCCGTGTCTCTGGTCTCTTCCGATCGCTACACCATCGCCGCTCAGGAAGATCGCTGCGCTCCACGCACGCGGCTCACCATTCCCGTGCGGATGCGCGTCTCGGGCGCCAGTGCTTTCAAAACCGTGGTGCAGGACCTGTCGATCGGCGGCTTCTCCGCCGCGACGATCAGCCGGATGTACGAAGGCCAGATCTGCTGGCTGACTCTGCCGGGGCTCGAATCGCGACAGGCGCAGGTCGTGTGGTGGAATGCCTGCACGGTCGGATGCGCCTTCGATGAACTGCTCAGCCCGATCGTCCACGAAGCGATCCTCGCCCGCTACGCACGCGAGGAGTGATCGGACCCCACCCGGCGCGGCGTCATTCCGCCGCGATTCGTTCTACGAGCGCTCTGAAGGCATTGCGATTGGCGCTGCTGGTCGCGGTTGGCCAATTGCTGACTACGGCAACGACGAGGTTCTTTTCCGGCACCACCGTGATGGCTTGACCGAAGATCCCCTGCGCACCGAAGGCGCCGGGATAGGTCCACCATTGGTAACCATAGCCGAAGCCGAGCGCATTCTCGAACGGGACGGAGGGGGCGGTGGCGCGCGCGAACCAGTCCTGCGGCACGACGCCGTCTCCCCCTTCGAGCACGAATTGGCCGAAGCGCGCGTAATCGGACAGGCGCAGGGAGATGCAGCAGCCGGCGATATTGCCGCCCGTCAGGTCCTGCATCCAGAACAGTTTGCCCGCGAACCCTGCCGGACGCGCGATCTTCTCGCCCGCATAATCGGCCAGGCTGCGACCCGTCGCCTCTTCCACGATCAGGCCGAGCAGATTGGTCTCCAGCGTCTTGTAGACCCATTTCTCGCCCGCCGGAGCTTCGCGCGTCAGCGTGCGGGCATAGGTGATCGCCTGCGATTCGCCCGGCACCGGAGTGACCGCCAGCATCTTCGCGACGTCGCTGTTCGGGTCGGTATAATCCTCGTTCCATCGCACGCCCGAGGTCATCGTCGCGATCTCACCCACGGTGACGCCGTCATAGGCCGTGCGCGCCAGCGCCGGGATGATGTCGGTCACCAGCTGGTCGACACCCTCGATCGCGCCATCGGCGATGGCTGCGCCGAGCAGGGTCGCAGTGAAGCTCTTGGCGACCGAGAAGCTGGTCCAGCGCTCGTCAGGCCGGAAGCCGAGCGCATATTCCTGAAACGCGATCTTGCCGTCGCGCAGCACCATCAGCCCCGCCGCATCGGTCTGCGTCATGAAGGCGCGCGCCGCAGCCATGGTCTCGGCGTCGAGCGGGGTTCCTCGCGGCAATTCGCGGACCGGACCGGTCTGCGCTGCTTCAAGGCCGGGGAACAAGCCTTCCATATCGCGGAAGGCGGTGGAGCGGCGCTCCGCACTCCAGAACAGGATCGAATCGGCTGGATCGAGGCTGGCCATCGTCTCGGGCACCGATTGGGTGACGATCGCGGCGGGCTCCGCCGTGTGGGCCCCCATGGTCGTGCATCCAGCCGACGCCCCTGACAGCGCCAGCGCCGCGACCCCTGTAAAAAAAGCGCGCATTATTCTCTCTCCCCTTTCACCAGCGTAACCTGGTGGACATCGATCCCGCCGCCGCGAAATCCCCCTTCGCAATACATCAGGTAATAGCGCCACAGATCGCAGAACGCGCGATCGAACCCTGTCGGCAGAAGCCCGTCGCTCTCGGCACGGTCGAAATTCTCGCGCCATTCACGCAGCGTTTCGGCGTAATCGATCCCGAAATCCACCTGATCGCGCCAGACGAGCCCGCGCGCGTCGGCGAGCGCGCGAAATTCGCTGGTGCGGATCAAAAGGCCGCCGGGAAAGATATAGGCCTGGATGAAATCCGCGCTCTGCGCATACGCATCGAACAGATCGTCGCGCATGGAGATATACTGGATCGCCGCGCGCCCGCCCGGTTTCAGGTTTTGCACGATGCAGTCCAAGAAAGTGGGCCAGTATTCGCGACCCAGCGCCTCGACCATCTCGACGCTGACGATGGCGTCGAATTGCCCGGTGACATCGCGATAATCCTGTTTGCGGAAATCTGGCCCCGTATGGCATTCGCGCGCCCAGGCGAGTTGCTCGTCCGAAAGGCTGATCGCGGTCACATCGCTTCCCCGCTTCGCCAGATGGCCCGCGAGCGCACCCCAGCCGCATCCGATTTCGAGCACGTTTTGCGCATCCCCGATCCGGCCCGACAAGGCAGCCCATTTGCGCTTCTGCGCCGCTTCCAGCGAATCTCCCGCCACGTTCAGCGCGGAGGAGTAGCTCATCGTCGGATCGAGCCACGCGGCGTAGAAATCATTGCCCAGATCGTAATGGGCCGCGATGTTGCGCTGGGCGCCTTGATGCGTGTTGCGGTTCCAGAAATGGGCGAGTTTCAGCGCGTGGCGGAACGGCCCCTTAGCGCGCGCGGTGTCGCCCAGCCGGGTGGCGTGCTGCATGAACAGGGCGAACAGCGGCACCGGATCGGGGCTCGCCCATTCGCCCGCTTCCCAAGCCTGATACCAGCCGACAGACCCATTGCTGGCGAGCCTGACAAGGGCGTTCCAGCTTCTGAGGTCTACATCGCATTCGAAGCCTGGCGACCGCCCGCCCAGAATACGCCGAGATCCATCGGGGAGTGTCGCATGGAGCGCGCCGGAAACCAGCGCCGCATCGATCCGGTCGAGCACCTTCGTAAAACCCGGCGCCACCAGCCGTGCCACAAGACCGGGCTTGCGCGCGAACCGCTGCGCCCCGCTCGTCAGGCGCTCCCCCCGCTGTTGTCCAGCCCGGCTGGTCGGCATATCCATCGCTGCGCCTATGACGCGCGATGGGGCCTGCGACAAGGGACCTAGTCCTTGCTCGCCCGATAGGCCTCCAGCGCCCGCTCGCGCGCTTCCTTGTGCGCGATCATCTTGACCGGATAGTCGCCGCGCCTGTCGTCGGGCGGATCGTGGATGCAATCATCGTCCAAATCGGCGAGTTCGGGCACGTATTCGCGGATGTAGTCGCCCGCGTCGAACTTCTCGCTCTGCGTCAGCGGAGCCATGATCCGGCTGAACATGTTGCTGTCCACGCCCGTGCCCGAAATCCACTGCCAATTGACGCCGTTATTCCCGTAATCGGCATCGACAAGGCAATCCCAATACCACCTTTCGCCATAGCGCCAGTCGATCAGCAGATGTTTGACGAGGAAGCTGGCGCAGATCATCCGAACGCGGTTGTGCATCCAGCCCGTCTTCCACAACTGGCGCATCCCGGCATCGACCACCGGATAACCGGTCATCCCCCTTTGCCAGCATTCGAGATCCTCAGCGATCAGATGCCCGGCCTTCGGATTACGCCACAAGGTCCGCTCGTCGTAATCGCGATAGCTCTCGCGCGGGTAATCGGGAAACTGGTCGATCACGTTCTGGGTGTAATCGCGCCAGATCACTTCCTTGGCGAAGGTCTTCCACCCGTCGGAACGTTTGTCCTTCAGCCGGTGCCACACAGTCGCGGGGCTGATTTCGCCCCAGTGCAGATGCGGCGAAAGGCGGCTGGTGCGATCGACCGAGGGGAGGTTGCGCCCATCGTCGTATTTCGCGACCTCGCCTGCCCACCAGTCGAGCCGGTCGTGGGCGGCATCTTCGCCCACTTCCCAGAAATCGCGAATCCCCCCGGCCCAGTCGGGTTTGGTGGGCAGCAGATC
>Ga0114912_1000212_pt1 | contig 33164 bp, 24 predicted proteins | sample MalvirDeepMed_51_FD_89713 | JGI IMG/M metagenome (GOLD analysis project Ga0114912, IMG submission 89713) | Marine viral communities from the Global Malaspina Expedition - Malaspina viral metaG DeepMed_51 | ecosystem: Environmental > Aquatic > Marine > Oceanic | place: Mediterranean Sea...
ATGTAGAGCCCCACCGCCACCATCAAGGCGGGTTGCTCCATCTCATCACTCATGTACGCCACTGCCACCGCCGGCAGGCCGCCGAGCAGAAAGCCCTGCAGCGCGCGCACCGCCAGCAGCGACCAGAAGCCCTCGGCGAACAGTGCCAGCCCTGAACAGGCCACCCCGCCGGCCAGGGTCCACAGCAGAATGCGCCGCCGCCCCAGCGCATCGGACAGCGGGCCGAACACCAGCAATGCCATAGCCAGCGTCAGGGTGCTCACCGACAGGGACAGACTCGCCTGCAGCGAGCTCAGGCCCAGATCCGTCGCCAGCAGCGGCAGCAGCGGTTGCACCAGATAGAGGTTGATGAAGACCACGAAGGAGCCCAGGCACAGCGCCTGGGTCATGCGCCGCCAGTCACGCCCGCGCGCCTTGAGCGGCTCGTGCAGCTCGGACTGCGCGGTAGAGACCGAGGCGGCGGAATCGGGGGAAGAAGACGCGGAAAGCGATGAAGCCATCAGGTACCTGCACTCAATCAAGCATGGGGATGGCGCCAGTCTGCGCCGCGCGCTCGCATCAGTAAAATAGCTCGACATGATACTGGCCATCAGCAAAGCTGATGACCATGGCGACACAGGGATGTCGCAAACTGCGCCGAGAGGAAGCTGCGCTGATAAAGGACTCCGCGCTGAAAAGGACCTCGCGATCAAAAGGACCCTGCGATGAAACTGCCCTTCGATCTGCGTGCACTGGAGATATTCGTCAGTGTCGTCGAGCACCAGAGCTTCACCACTGCCGCTCAGGCACTCAGCCTGGCCCAGTCAGCGGTCAGCCAGTCGATCGCCGGGCTCGAAAGCCGGCTGGGCACGCAACTGCTGGTCAGGGGCTCACGCGGTCTGCGCCTGACACCGGCCGGCGATACGCTGCTCGAGCATGCCCGGCCCCTGCTGCAACAGGCACAGCGCGCGGCACTGGCAATGGCGGAGCTCGAGGGGCTGGTCAAGGGCGAGGTGCGCATCGGCGTCTCCTCGATGCTCGGCTCCTACTACTTCCCGCCGCTGTTGATGGCATTCAAGGCACGCTATCCCGACATCAAGCTCAGCGTGATCGAGGGCGGCACCCTGAGCCTGCGCCGGATGATCGACAATGCCGAGCTGGACCTGGGCGTCATCGTCGAGGATCAGCTCGGCACCGACACCCACGGCCTGATTCGACGCCACTTTCTGAGCGAGGAAATGGTGGTCTGCCTGGCGAACGATCATCCGCTGGCCGCCCGCACGCAGATCAGCGTCGAGGAGTTCTTCGCCGAGGAGCTGGTGGTCTTCAAGCGCGGCTACTTCCATCGCGACTTCATCGAGCGCCTGGCCAGCCAGCATGGTCTCGCGCCGAGCATCGCCTTCGAATCGAACCTGATCGCCCTCAACAAGGCGATCGTCGCGCGCGGCTTCGGGATCACCACCTTCCTCAAGCGTGTGGTCGAGGACGACCGTGAAGAGAACAACCTGACCGCCGTCTCCTTTGATGAGCCCGCCTGGCTTGAGCTGTCACTCGCCTGGCGCCGCGAGCGCGGCCTGTCGCGTGCCGAGCAGGCGCTGGTCGATTTCGTCATTGAACACTCGGCAGCCGGGAGGCCCACCCCGGACGCCTTGAGCGCTGATGATCAGGCCCGCAGCATTGCACTGGAGCCTCCTTCCTGAGCAGTGGCTGACATTTGCCGGGGCTCACAAACGACAACACCCGGCCAGGGCCGGGTGTTGTCGGGGAAGGTACTTGTTTATTCAAGGGCCTGTCTATTCAAGGGCTTGTCTGTGTCAGCGCTTGTCTTTTTCAGTGCCAAGCGTGATCAACTCATTGGCTGCGCATGGCCAGCTTCATCTGCATGGCCTCGTAGGGCATCGGGCGACGCGACTGCCAGTAGTGCTGGGACCAATAGACATTGTCGAGTCGCGACAGCTTCACGCCACGCGAGGTGGAGGCATGCAGGAAGTAGCCGTTGCCGACGTAGACCCCCACATGGTTGTAGCGACGCGAGGGACGGAAGAAGACCAGATCACCCGGCTTGAGCTGCGACTTGTCGATGCGCTTGCCACGCTTCACCTGGTCGGTGGTGGTGCGCGGCAGATCGATGCCGAAGCCATCACTGAAGACATGCTGCATCAGGGCGGAGCAATCGATGCCGCGGGTGTTGGTTCCCCCCAGACGATAGGGCGTCCCGGCCCAGCGGTCATGCTCTTCCAGCAGGACATCGCGGATGCTCGGCCCTGACATGGCGTAGTCCTGCGACTCGGCGGCCGGCTGGGACGCGGACTGGCGATAGCGCTTGAGCTTCGGCAGTTCCGGCAGGTCCACATCGTAGTAGGCCACATCATTGGACGGTGTTGAGTGACTGGCACAACCTGCCACACCCAGTGGCAGGATCAGAAAACAGCATAATAACGCGTGGCGCATCCAGCATTCCTCGTCGTGGGCCCGGCGCTGGAAGGGTGAAGGTGAGCAGCGCTTGCGGACGGCGATAACCATTGATGCATGACGATGATCGTTGATCGATCAGGGATAATACGGCGACTATCTGACGAGGTGGGCCGGATCAGGCAGCAGCACACCTTGCAACACGATGACGACAGTCAGATGACAAACTCGAGTCGTTCGCAGGATAGTAGTTCATGTTTCCGCAAACCGTATGCCATTGCCGCGCAAGTTAGACCAAAGCATCAGAGAAAGTGCCCCCTGCCACTCACCCAACCTGAATTGAATCCCGCTCAGTGCAACGTGCGGGCGTCTCCGCTCAGTACATCCAGATGCAACGCCGGCCAATGCCCCGGGCGCGCGCCCGGGAAATCGAGACTTGACCAGGCACCCGCCAGCGGTGGCGCCGCCGTCAACCACTGGATGAGCGCATCGCGGAAGCCGCGCAGGAAGCTGTCACGCTGGTCGGTGTCGCCCATGAAGAAGGCATAGCCGGCGAACAGCCCACGGGCATATTCCTTCCAGCTGCCGTAGTGGTCACGTGCCATCGCGTAGGCGCTGTCCAGATAGGCGGTGAAGGTCGCATCGTCCAGCCAGCCCAGCTGGCGCCCGGCAATCGCGAGGTCCACCATCTGGGCGATGTCCCACGCCGCCATGTCCAGCTCGTTGCAGCGCGCCTCGTTGTCCCTGACGCGACGCAGACGGTCCAGATGCACCTGCTCATCATCGCCGCGCTCGGCGCTTTCCAATACGTCGATCTCGTTGTCGAGGCGGGCGCGATTGAGGGTGTAGGGGCCGTAATTGATCTGGTATTCGTCCCGATCACCGGCATCGCGCAGGAAGTCGAGGAAGCCCTTGAGCGCCTCGGCATTGGCGAGGCCATAATGGCCTTCGAGCCAGCCGCTGAGTTCCTCGACGCCCCGCCCATACTCGACCATCGGCTCGCCCCAGCACGGCGTATTGAGCGGACCGCTCAGCGCCAGCGCCGTGAAGCGATCCAGACTCGGGCGCAGCCCCGGCTCCTGCCAGTCGCTGGCGCGCCAGTCGAGCCAATGGAACAGGCTGCCGGGGTCATCGAGATGCCAGCGGATCTCGTTGACCAGCGGATGATCCTCGAGTTCCGGCACCGCGGATTCCCACACCGCCCAGGCTTCCAGCAGACGCATGGCGTCCGGATAGTAGCGGCACAGGGCACTGCGCAGGCGCTCGGCACACTGGGCCAGCTCATCGGCCGGGAAATCACCGCTGTCCTGGACCATCAGCAAGTAGAAGGCGTACTTCTCGGCCATCACCACACTGGCGGGATAGCGATGACAGACGGCCAGCCGCTGTCGGCGTTCCAGCTCGACGGCATCGGCACGCCCGAAGGGCGTCTGGGGGTCGGGCAAGGCACCACGCGCGGCATCGGCGGCCAGCTGGTTGAGATGATGCGCCTGCGCCGGCAGCCAGAAGCGCGCCATGCCCTGCACGCCATCGCGGGTGTCCAGTGCCAGCGTCTCGTTGAGATATTGGCGTGCCTCTTCGCGGCGCGCCGTATCGACCTCGGCGACAAGCCCCTGACGATAGAGCAGGTCCGGCTCGCGGATACTGGCGATGGCCAGCACCCAGTGGCGGCTGTCATTGCGCCAGGCGCGAATCGCCGCGCGGCAGCGCTCACGCTGGGCGGCAGGCAGCAGCGCATGCAGCTCGCAACGCAGCGGCGTCAGCGGCGACGCCATCAACGGACGCCAGTCACTCTCGGTGTCGCGAGTCAGATCGACACCCTCGAATAGACTGCGACCGCGCTGATAGGCGCGAGCCACGCCCTGCCAGTCGGCATAGCGACGCACCAGCAGGTCGATGCCGTGGGCGGCGAAGTCCTCGCCCTCCTCACGACTCAGCCAGCCGGCACATAGCCCGGCGAAGGCGAGATCGACCAGACGCAGCCAGTCCCAGGCGGCAAATTCCAGCGGCTCGCCACGATCGAGATACTGCAGCAGCAGCTCACCGTAGGCCGTCGGTGACGGGGGCTTTTCCAGCCCGCCATCGGCGACGTCGATGCTGGAGGAGGCATGCGCGGGGGCGCCCTTGCGCCCTTCCGACTTGCGTTCGGCCTCTTCCTGAGCCGCATCCGCTTCCAGCTCATCCAGCCACTTGGCACGCTCGCTGTCGCTGGCCGTCATCAGGCGTGCGCTGTCGATGTCCCAGCCATAGCGATGGCCCTGCGAGGCCAGCCACAGCAACAGTCGAATCAGCTCATCACGCCCGGTGATCGCCCAGGTCTCGGCCAGCCAGCGCGTGACATCCGGCCAGTGCGCCGCGGCGTCAAAACCGCTGGCACCGTCCTCGTGCGGGCCGCTGTCATCGGTGGTCAGCGTCTGACCGCCGAGCCACGGCGAGAAGATGGCGCGCGCCATCCAGACCCGGTCGCGCTCGCCCTGAGGCCAGAGCTCAGTAACCGCCACCGGAGGCTGTGCCTCCAGCGCCTCCTGCAGACGCGGCCAGGTGACGCCGGCGTCTTCGTGCTCCAACTGAGACAGCGCGAGGCTGGCCTCGAAGAAGCCATCATCGCCTCGCGTCCAGCCGGCATCGCTGCGCGAATGGGCCAGGGCCTTGAGCCAGTCATCCAGCGAGGTGAAACGCCCGCCGATCGCCGTGAGCAGGCGTATCAACCAGGCACGCGTGCGCGCCTCTGACAGCCAGCCGGCAGTACGTGCCAGCGCCAGCAACTCCAACGCCTCCAGCTGGTGCAGCGGGTCCGGGGTGTCATTGGGGAAGGCCTCCAGCAGACGCCATCCCAACTCGCCCGCATCCGGGACTTCCTGGGCCTTCAGACGCGCGCACGCCTGGGCCGGTGTCCACACCGTTTCCGGCGCTGCACTGAAACCCCAACCGCACAACACCAGCTGTTGCCCCCACCAGGCACTCAGGGGTTCGACCAAGGCACACCTCACGACTCGATAGGATTCGACTGACGCAACACTTGCGACCGGGCAACTCGCAACCGGCGGCGCATAGTGTAACGGAAAGGGGCTTGCGGCGATGCCCCTCACGCAGGATAGCGAGCACGAACCACACCATGACGCCCGATGACAAAGGCACTGTCATCGGGCGTCATGGTGTGGGTGGCCGCGACTGCGCAGACCAAGATTACCGCATTATCATCACATCAGGATGTCTTCATGGACTTGTTGCCGGTCGGGATGCGGAAGAAGGCGCAGTACGCCACCGGCAGCACCACCAGCGTCAGCAGGGTCGCCACGCCCAGCCCGAACACGATCACCACCGCCATGCTCGAGAAGAAGGCATCCGGGAACAGCGGTATCATGCCCAGCATGGTGGTGATGGCCGCCATCGACACCGGCCGCACACGACTGACGGCCGCCTGCACCACCGCCTGGAAGCGGTCCTCCTGCTCATCGAGCTGCACGTTGATCTCCTCCACCAGCACGATGGCATTCTTGAGCACCATGCCGATCAGACTCAAGGTGCCGAGCAGCGCCATGAAGGTGAACGGCGCGCCGAACACGATCAGACCACTGACGATACCGATCAGCGTCAGCGGCACGATGGACCAGATGGCCAGCGCCTGACGCAGGTTGGAGAACAGCAGCACCGTGATCACGAACATGCCCAGCAGCCCCATCGGCAGCGAGGAGAACAGCGCCTCCTGAGCTTCGGATGAGGTTTCGTACTCGCCGCCCCACTCCAGGTGATAGCCCTCGGGCAGCTCGATGGCCTCGATCTTGGGACGGATACGCCCCAGCACGCTGGCGGCCGTTTCGCCGGACAGCGGCATGGGCTCTGCGTAGACCGCCAGCATGCGCTGACGATCGCGACGCTTGATCAGCGGGTCGCGCAGCTCGGTCTCGAGCGGCCCCATCACCGAGCCCGCCGGTACGTAGGTCTCCTGCTCATCGCTCCAGACGTTGAGGCTCGCCAGGGTGTCGAGGTCGAAGCGCTGACGCTCTTCACCGCGCAGCAGGATCGGGATCAGCTCGGAGCCTTCGCGATAGACACCGACACTCTCGCCGTCGCTGTTGATCAGCAGCGCCTGATGCAACGAGTCACGCGTCACGCCGACACGCCGCGCCTGATCATCCAGGAATTCGGGCTCGATGCGATTGACGCGATTGCGCCATGACAGACGGATGCTGTCGGCCAGCGGCTCCTCCTCGAAGACGCTACGCACCTTGCCCGCCAGCTGACGCAGCACTGCGGGGTCTTCGCCGTAGAGGCGCGCCTCGAGACTCGCCTTGGCCGAGGGCCCGACCTGCAACGCCTGCACCTTGTATTCGACTTCAGGATACTCGGCGCGCACCAGGCGTATCACCTCCTCCATGCGCGCTTCGCGACTGGCCCGGTCCTGGGTCTCGACGATCAGCTGTCCGAAGCTGGCATAGCTGTCTTCCGGCGAGTAGGTCAGCGTGAAGCGCTGGGCGCCCCCGCCGGTGACGCTGGTGACATGATTGACCTTGTCCATCTTGAGCACCTGCTGCTCAAGGTCGGCGATGCGCGCTTCCGTCGCCAGCACATCGGTGCCTTCCGGCATCCAGACATCGACGAAGAACAGCGGTGTCGAGGCATCCGGGAAGAAGGCATTCTTGACCTGCCCGAAGCTCATCACGGCCGCCACCAGCAACGCCACCGCGCCCCCCAGGGTCAGCCAGCGCAGGCGAATCGCCCAGCTCAGCAGGCTGCGGAAGCCACGGAAGATGACACCACGATAGGGGTCTTCCTCCTGATTCTCATCCGTGTCGCTGCCTGCCGTCTCCCGCGCTTCGCGGAAGAACATGTCGAAGAAGAACGGTGTCAGCGTCAGGGCGGTGATCCAGCTCAACAGCAACGAGTAGCACAGCACCCAGAACAATGAACCGACGAACTCGCCGGTGGCATCCGGCGACAGACCGATGGGCGCGAAGGCGGTGATCGCGATCACCGTGGCCCCCAGCAGCGGCATGCGGTTCTGGTTGACGACCTCGAAGGCGGCCTGGCGCTTGGTCTTGCCACGCTTGAGACCGATCAACATGCCCTCGGTGACCACGATGGCGTTATCCACCAGCATGCCCAACGCGATGATCAAGGCCCCCAGCGAGATCTTCTGCAGCTCGATGCCATGAATCGACATCATCACGAAGGTGCCGAGAATGGTGATCAACAGCACCAGCCCCATCAGCACGCCGCTCTTGACGCCCATGAATACCAGCAGCACCAGAATCACGATGCCGACGGCCTCGGCCAGGTTGATCAAGAAGCCGGACACCGCCTCATCCACCACCTGCGGCTGGTGATAGACCGTGGTCAGCTCCATGCCCAGCGGCATGCGCGACTCAAGCTCGCCAAGACGCTTGTCGACCAGCGCACCGACCTCGACCACATTGACGCCAGAGGCGAACGAGATGCCCAGCGACAGCGCCGTCTCACCATCGGTGTGATAGAGGCGCGACGGCGATTCGGTGTACTCGCGGCTGACCGAGGCGATATCGCCGAGACGAATCAGGCCACCATTGCCGGGACGACCGACCACCAGACGCTCCAGGTCCTGCACGCTCTGGAACTCGCCACTTGGCTGCAGTTCCAGCGACAGGCCGTTCTGACGGATCCGCCCGGCGTCGCCGACCACGTTCTGGGCATTGAGCAGGTTGGCGAGCTGATCCGGCGAGATGTTCAGCGCCTGCATGCGATCACGATCCAGCGCGACGATGACCTGCTCGCTGCGCGCGCCGACGATGGAGACCTTCTTGACCCCCTCCACCAGCGTCAGTTCGCGCTGCAGGAAGTCGGCCTGGTCCTCGAGGTCATGCGCCGAATAGCCCTTGCCGCTCAGGTTGTAGAGCAGCCCGAACACATCGCCGAAGTCGTCATTGACGATCGAGGAACCACTGCCGGGCGGCAGGCTCGACTGGGCGTCATTGATCTTGCGGCGCAGCAGATCCCAGTACTGCTGCATCTCGCCTTCGCGCACGCTGCTCTCGAGCTCCAGCGTGATCTGGGAAAGACCGGAGCTGTTGACCGAGCTGACGCGCTTGAGATTGGGAATCTGCTGGATCGCCTTCTCCAGCGGCAGCGTGACTTCCTCTTCCACCTGCTTGGGCGTCGCGCCCGGATACTGGGTAATCACCACCGCGTTGCGGATGGTGAACTCGGGAAATTCCAGCTGGCCGAGGCCGAAGAAGGAGGTCACGCCACCCACCGACAGCAGCAGCACGACCATCCAGCTGATGACCTTGTGTCTCAGGAAATAATCGACCATGGATCAGAGCCCCGCTTCCTTGACCCAGGGACGCACAGGCTCCCCGGCTTCCATGCGACTGGCGCCCGCCGTGACCAGACGGTCACCGGCACTCAGTTCTCCCGTGATCACCAGCCCTTCGCCGGTGGCCTGCAGTACCGTGACCGGCACGGCCTCGACGGTGCCCTGGGCGCCAGCTTCCTGCTGCTTGCCCTCGCTCTTGCCCTCATTCTTGCCGTCGTCTGAGCCGGTGTCCGTGGTGGCGTCATTGTTGATCGGTGCGCTCGCCTGGGCGTCACCGCCCTTGGGCACATAGCGCCACACCACGGCCTGGTTCGGGCTTTCCTCCTGAGTGACCACCGCCTCGATCGGCACGCGCCACTGGCCCTGGGTCGCCGCCGTCAGCTGCTGCATGTCCAGCTCCACGGTGGCGCTCATGCCTGACAGTACGGTGATGTCCTGCGGCTCCGGCAGCGTCAGGGTGACTTCATAGCTCAGCGAGCCCTCGCTGGCGCTGGTGTCGTGCTCCTTGTAACGAGCCGGGTAGCGCGACTCGCCACTGCCGAAGCGCACCCAGGCCAGGGCGGCATCCTCAAGGCGCCCGGCCTCGGCACGCTCACGATCGATGGCGCGCACCTGACGCTCCGGCATGTTGAAGATCACGTCGATCTGCCCCGGCTGCTGCAGCACGGCGATGGTTTCCTGGGCGGCGACCACCTGATAGTTGTCCACCGGCACGCGCGCGATCACCCCGTCATAGGGTGCCTTGAGATAGGTGTAGCTGAGCTGGTCCTGCGCCCGGGAATACTGGGCCTGCGCCGACTGGAATTCGGCTTGCGCCTCATCGAAGCGTGCCCGACTGATGGCGCCCTTCTCCACCGAGTACTTCATGCGCTTGTAGGTCGCCTGCGCCAGATTGAAGCTGGAGCGGGCATTGTTGAGCTCGCTTCTGGCATCGCGATCATCCAGACGCGCGATCAGCTCGCCCTTCTCGACCTCCTGGCCGGCCTGGACCTTGAGTTCGCGCAGCTCACCGCCGATACGGAACGACAGGTTGGAGCGCTCCGAGGCCTCGACCACACCGGGGTAGCGCTGGATGACACCGCCGCCTTCATCCGACAGCGACAGCAACTTGACCGGATGCACCTTCTGCTTCTCCAGCGGCGCCTCTTCCTCGCTGCAGGCCGCAAGCCCGAGGGCCAGCACGAGTCCGGCGAACAGCTGAAGGACGCGGCCTCCCCGCCAGGCGAAAGGAGTACGCAGGTGTGGCTTGGCACCAGGTCGAAGTTTCATCAGCGGGCCCTTGAGTCGTTGGAATAAAATGGCACAAGCGAAAATCTGTCATCTGTCCGGCGTGCGCTGCGGGGCTGGCTGCCCTCACTGGCGAAGCGCGATCGCGTCCCAGGCCATCTCGAAGGCCTGGTCGAAGCTGGCATCACTGATGGCCGGCAACTGGCAACTGGAGCCCTGCAGCAGGCTGTAGATCGACCGGAACATGAACACCTCGATGAGGGCGAGATCGATCTGCTTGAGGATGCCGGACTGCTGGCCCAGCGCGAAGGCGTCCAGCAAGGGCGCGGCGCGCTCCTGATTGGCCACCCTCAGGGCGTCCTGCATATGGGAAGAGTGCAGAAACTGATCGTGAAAGAGGAACAACGCAGGCTGACGGCGCCCCAGCGCCACCAGGGCATTCCACACCCGACACAGTGCCGACTTGAGCTGCTGGGCGGCCGGCGACAGCGTTGACGGCTCGGCCTCGAACGCCTCTACCGGCTCGGCCTGGAAGGCCTCGATGGCGACCGCGATGATGCGCCGGCTGACCTCGCGAAAGGTCGCCTCCAGCAGGTCATCCTTGTCACGGTAGTAGAGATAGAGCGTGCCGGGCGACATGCCGGCGGCACGCGCAATGCGCGCCACGGAGGTCACGGCAAAACCATGCTCGGCCACCTCATGCAGCGTGGCTTCCAGCAACGCCTGCTGCTTGTGTTCATCACGATGGCGCATGGCCCGTCTGCCTCTGGTCTGTTCTGTTCAGCTCAGTTCTGGTCTGATCTGGTCTTGAGCGATTTTCCACAAAATAAATGAACGTTCATTTATTTACAACCAGACATTGCGCGACCGAGTGCATGCACGCGCCTTGGCCATGCAAATCAGCTTATGCAAATTATCTTATCTAGCAGATCAAGCCGTGACTGAGGGTCAGTGGCGTCAAATACAAGGCCAGTGAATGCCTGACTCGAAATGTCAGGCACGGAATGCCAGATACAGAATGTCAGAAACAAGAAAGCGCAGCTCATCGAGCTGCGCTTTCTAAAGGCATCCACCTGAAAACTGACACGCACCGCGGCGCGCCTCAGCTCTCGGGATCGATGATCGCGATGATGTGGTCTTCCAGGTCCTGCTGGCGCACCGATACCTCGGAGACGGCAAAGCGTGACACCGAGACCCCGGCGCGCTTGACGCTCTTGGCATCTCCGGTCAACAGCGGGTGCCATTCGGGCAGCTCACGGCCTTCATTCAGGCGACGATAGCCGCAGGTTTCCGGCAACCAACGCAGCTTGCCCACCGTCTCGACATCCAGCGGGATGCAGCCCGGCACGCGCGTGGCGCGATTGGGATAATCGCGGCAGCTGACCTTGCGCACATCCAGCAGGCGACAGGCGACATCGAGTACCGCGATATCTCCACTGTCTTCATCCTCGAACTTGAGCAGGCAGCATTGGCCACAGCCATCGCACAGCGCCTCCCACTCGGCGGTATTCAGCTCCGAGAGTGCGTGGCGCTCCCAGAAACGCTCACGCTTTCCGCCGTCAGGCTGTGGAACATCGCTCATCTTGCTCTCCTCGCCCTGCCGGGCAGCAGGGTCGTTTCATCAGTACGGTCTTGTCTGCCGGACAGGGCGTCAGTAATGCGTTTCCGGCGGCGTCACGCCAATCTCCTTGAGGAGATTTTCCTTGGCCGGCGGCATCTGCAGATAGAAGCCCTGCTCGCGAATCTTCTCGAGTACCGTGGTGCTGGCAACGCGCGCCAGCGGCTTGTCGGCACGAATCAGCAGTGTCATCAAAGGTGTCGGCGTGCCGAAGATGCCCAGCAGGGATTCCGGCACATCCTTGAGTCCACGCGCCTTCTCGACGTAGAGATACATCTCGTCCTTCTTGGCGCTCTTGTAGATCTCGCAGATCATCTTGTCGTCTGTCATCGGGCTACCCATCATCTTGCAGCGCTTGCGCGCATCAGCGGGCTCTCGCGTCACAGGCATGACCCGAGAGCTCACTACCGGTTTCTGGCCTGTTTCTGACCTGTATTGCTGGCAGGCCAGGCTGCGCGAGCCTCGCGCATGCCCCTTGCAGTCTGGCCCACGAAAAGCGGCGAGCGTCAGCTCTCGAGCGCCTTGGCCAGGCGCGCGGCCAGCAGCTCACCGCGCCAGCCCTGCGGCAAGGGCAGCGGCTCGCCCTCGTAATCGGCGATCACCAGCGCTTCCATGTCACGACGCTTGCCGAGAATCTCCGGCTTGAGCTGCTGTGCCTCGGCCACCGCATTGACCTCACGCTTGAGGCGCTTCATGCAATTCTTCCACTCCGGCGCCAACGGCGACGGCGGCACGCGCGGCAGCTGACTGTCATCGATCATCGCCACGTCCTTGAGCAGCGTCAGCACGGTATCCCCATGGCGCTTGATCTGCGGCGGATGCATGCCATCGACCTTGGCCAGCTCGAAGCGATTGGTCGGCAGTCGCTCGCAGATACCGAACAGCTGCGCATCGGCCAGCAGGCGTGAACGCGGCACGTCGCGCAGACGAATCTGCTCCTCGCGCCAGTCACACAGCACCTGCCAGGCGGCCAGGCCACGCGGCGAGAGTTTCCACAGGCTGCGATGACGCTTCCAGTACTCCGGGTCCGGCGTGGCACCGCCGCTGCTGCCCGGGTCCCGGCAATCCTCTTCAAGCCACGCCATGCGGTCCAACTCGAGCAATGCATCACGCTGCTCGGACCACACCTGCGGCAGGAACAGCACGTCCAGCGCGGCGTAATCGCACTGCGCCTGACTCAAGGGGCGCTTGAGCCAGTTGGAACGCGTCTCTTCCTTGGGCACGGTGACGCCCACCACGCGCTCGACCAGACGCTGATAGCCCATCGAGGCTTCACCGCCGGTCAGGCCTTCGGCGATCTGGGTATCGATCAGCGGCGTCGGCGCCACGCCCGCCCAGCGCAGGAAGACTTCCATGTCCTCGCCACAGGCGTGCAGCAGCTTGAGCGGACCCTCTGCCCCCAGCAGACGCTTGAGCGCCTCGCTGGCCGGCACCACGGTGGGGTCGATCAGGAAGATGCGCGGCGTCTTGCCGTCCGCACCGGGCAGCTCGCCGTCACGGGCGGCCATCAGCTGCACCAGTGCCGGAATCGGGAAGAAGGTCGACTCGCGGATGAATTCGGTGTCCAACGCCAGCCAATCGGCGCCTTCCAGTTCTGCACAGGCAGCGGCCAGCGCCTCGGGGGTCTCGACCCAGACGGCCTCGAAATCGAGTTCTGACAGCAGTGCGGTGGCGGGTTGATCACTCATCAGCAAGGAAATCTCGTGGTGACAGGCTTGCCCGGGCAAGCGGAAATTGAAGGTGACGGGCACTCGCCAGACACCGGGCGTTAAACGACCGCGGGCGTGGTGGTTCCTGACCACCACGCCCGCGGTCGTGCTGCTGTAGTTGCTTTGATACCGGTGCCGAACAGCGTCGGCACCGGCATCGCATCAGATCTCGCCGAGAGTGAACGGCAGACGGCCGCTGAATGCACGACTGAGCGTGCCGCCATCGACGTATTCCAGCTCCCCGCCCATCGGCACGCCATAGGCCAGACGCGTCAGCTTGAGCGGCTGCCCACCGTGCTGCACATCACGAAGCTGCTCGGCGATGTAATGTGCGGTGGCCTCGCCCTCGACCGTCGGGTTGGTGGCCAGCACCAGCTCCTCGATCTGGCTCTCGCGGACGCGGGTTTCCAGCGCATCCAGCCCGATATCCTCGGGCCCGATGCCATCCAGCGGCGACAGATGGCCGTGCAGCACGAAATAGCGCCCCACATAGCCACCCGCGCCCTCGATGGCGAGCTGGTCGGCGGGCGATTCCACCACGCACAGCACGCGCTCATCACGCCGCGGACTCAGGCACAGCTGACAGACCTCTTCCTCGGTCAGCGTGCGGCAGCGCGCGCAATAGCCGACGCGCTCCAGCGCCTCGCCCAGCACGCCGACCAGGCGGTCGGCGCCCATGCGATCACGCTCCAGCAGATGCAGCGCCATGCGCTGTGCCGTCCGCGGGCCAACGCCCGGCAGCACGCGCAAGGCATCCAGCAACTGATCTACCAGCGGCGAAAATCCCATCAGAACGGCATCTTGAAGCCGGCCGGAAGGTTCATGCCAGCAGTCGCCTCTTCCATCTGCTTCTTGGAATTGACTTCGACCTTGCGCACCGCGTCATTGACGGCGGCCGCCAGCAGATCTTCCAGCAGCTCCTTGTCTTCTTCCATCAGGCTCGGATCGATCTCGACGCGCGCGACGTCATGACGACCGTTCATGGTGACCTTGACCATGCCCGCGCCGGATTCGCCCTGGACTTCCGCCTTGGCGGCTTCTTCCTGGACCTTCTGCATGCGCTCCTGCATTTCCTGCGCCTGCTTCATGATGTTACCCATACCGCCTTTTCCACCGAACATGGCTCACCTCATCAATAACGTGTTGAACATGACCTAACGATAAATGCTGTCTGGCGGACGTGCCATGTCGTGGCACCTCCGGCCTGTGGTGTGCGTGCCTTGTCGGCACACGCACCGCGAATCCGGGAAAGCGTCAGCGATGCCCGGCACCACCGACGCTCGGTCGAAACTGCCCAGAGCGTCAGAAATCGTCCGGCTCGAAGGAGTTGACGCTTTCCTCGATCAGACGCGCGCCCAGCTGTTGCTCCATGGACTGGATATGCGGGTCAGCACGCAAGGCTTCAACCGCGCGCACATGACGTTCGCCCAGCAGACGAATGCGACGACTGTGCGGCGTTTCCAGGCCTTCCGGCAGCGGCGCGACGCTGATCTCCAGCACACGCTCCACGCCCTGGCCCGCCAGCGCCTTGCGAATGCGCTCTTGATGGACTTCGGCCATCATCGCCGACTGGGCGGGGTCCAGCCTCAACTTGAGGTGGGTGCCGTCATCGTGCTCGACCAGGCAATGCGCGCCGATATTGCGCGTGATGCCGCCCAGCCCCAGTGAGGGGAACAGCTCCAGCCACGCGGCGTGATTCAAGCGACCATCGGCACTCGGAGCGCTCGGCGCCGGCGTGGGAGCAGCCGCGGGTGCCGGCTCCGGTGCGGGAGCAGGCTCCGGCAGCGGTTGCGCTGCCACGGCTGGCTCGCTGGCGACAGGCTCAGACACGACCGGCTCAGGCGCCGGCGGTTCAGCGAGTTCGGGCTGTGCTGGCGCTGATGTTTCAGCTTCAGCGGCTTCCGGCGCTGCTGGTACGGCTTCAGCGGGCTGCGGCGCTGCCATTTCAGCAGGCTGCGGAGCCGATGACTCAGCAGCCTCTGGCTGTGCTGGCGCGGAACCGAAGGCGGCACTCAGCCGTGACATCGCCGAACTGGGCGCAGCGGGCGCCTGTGCGGGGGCTGCTGCCTGTTCTGGCGCTGGCGCGGCCGCTGGCTGGGGCGCGTCTTGCGCTACGTCGCGAAAGCCGGCATCCCGGGCGTCCTGCGGAACGTCCTCCGTCGCCCACGGGGGCGGCTCGTCGGCCATCGGCGGCTGTGCTTCAGCCGCTGGCGCGGCCACTGGTGCAGCAGGCTGGGGCGCGGGCGCCATCGGGGCCACCGGCGCTTGCTGAGGCTGAGCCTGCTGGACAGGTGCCTGCTGAACCGGAGCTTCTTGAACAGGAGCCTGCTGAGCCGGAGCTTGCTGAACAGAAGCCTGTTGAACAGAAGCCTGTTGAACAGGCGTTTGCTGGACAGGCGCCGGGGCTTGAGCGCCAGGCGCGTTCGCACCCTCCGCCTGGCCGGTCATCGGCAGCGGCGTCTGCGCCGGGCGCGGCACGCCCTGCGGGCGGAAGGCCAGCATGCGCAGCAGTGTCATTTCCAGCGCGGTGCGCGCATCCGGGGCGTTGGCCATGTCGCCACGCCCCTGCAGGGCGATCTGATAATAGAGCTGCACGTCTTCGCCGGTGAAGCGGCTGGCCAGCGCCAGCAGCGCATCACGGTCACCATGCCCGTTGTCCAGTGCGCTCGGCACCATCTGGGCGATCGCCAGGCGGTGGAAGACGGAGGCCATGTCGTCCAGCACCCCGCCGTAGTCCGGCCCCTGCTCGGCCAGTGTCGCCACCTCCGCCAGCAGACTCGCGGCGTCCAGCGAAGCCAGACACTCCAGCAGCGCCAGCACATGGCGGTGATCCAGCGTGCCGAGCATGGCGGCGACATCTTCGCGCCGCACCTGGCCATGGCCGAAGGCGATCGCCTGATCGGTCAGACTCATGGCGTCTCGCATCGAACCATCGGCGGCCTTGCCGAGCAGCCACAGCGCGTCTTCCTCGAAGCTGACCTCCTCGCGGGCGAGAATGTCAGACAGGTGCTCGACCACGCGCACCGGCGGCATGTTCTTGAGCGTGAACTGCAGGCAGCGCGACAGGATGGTAACCGGCAGCTTCTGCGGATCAGTGGTCGCAAGCAGGAACTTCACGTGGGGCGGCGGCTCTTCCAGCGTCTTGAGCAGCGCATTGAAACTGTGGGTCGACAGCATGTGCACCTCATCGATGAGGTACACCTTGTAGCGGCCCTGGGTCGGCGCGTACTGGACGTTGTCCAGCAGCTCACGCGTGTCCTCGACCTTGGTCCGCGAGGCGGCGTCGACTTCGATCAGGTCGACGAAGCGGCCCTCATCGATCTCACGACAGGTGCCACACACGCCACACGGCCTGGAGCTGACGCCCTCTTCACAGTTCAGGCACTTGGCCAGAATGCGCGCCAGCGTCGTCTTGCCGACACCGCGGGTCCCGGTGAACAGATAGGCATGGTGCAGGCGCCCCTGATCGAGGGCATTGACCAGCGCACGGCTGACATGCTCCTGACCGATCAGTTCGTGAAAATTGCGCGGGCGCCACTTGCGCGCCAATACCTGATAGCTCATTGAGCGGGGCATTCCTTGGGCGATCTGAAACATGAGCTGAAACCTGCACGACCCGGCTGGGCTTCACCCCCGACGGTCGACAGACGGAGACCGATGACGAGGCCTCGCTGAGAATGCGCTCATTCTAGCGACTTGCCGTGTGGCTTCAAAGCACGATGCCACTTGCGCAGCAGGATTGAGGGCACGAGGCCGGATGACAGGCGTGGTGCGCCCCCGAATTGCGGGCACGACGAAACGCCAAGCGGGGCTCGGGACAGGCAGGAGATGACCGGTGCTGACAGCGAGGGTGTGGCGAAAGGCTTCAGGCAGCGTAAAGCGAAGGTCTTGCGAGGACTTGAGATGGAGCCTTGCACAGCAGGCGGGATGATGCGGACATTTCACGAGCAGCCACTTTCAGGGCCCTGAAATGGAGGCGGCCCCATCAGCCACATCCCGGCACACGCGTCAGCCACTACCGTTGCTCCCTTCCGGGCCTGGCGGGGTTTGCAGCCTAGCATTGCGGGAGGACCGACAGAGCCACCACAAATATGATCATTCGGTGAATTACCTAGCCAATCGCTTGAACTTCAAGCACTTGGCGTGATCAAGGCGCACACTATAACAGCGCATCGCCGCCCTCACAAGGGGAGATCACGCCACGGGCTATTGCGTTGCCTCACGCGCTCGGCGGTGACGGAAATGACGCGCCGTCACCGGTAGCAACAGCATCAGGACGATCAGGCGCAGAAGGTGATGGAAGGCGACGAAGATCGGGTCGAGATCGAGCGCCACCGCCAATAGCGCCATCTCGCCGATACCGCCGGGCGCCAGGGCAAGAAAGGCCACATCACGCGGCACGCCCATCAGCTGATGGATCAGCTCGGCAAAGCAGCCCAGCACCGACAGCGAGATCAGGGTCGCCACGCCCGACTGGCCCGTCACCCCGACCAGCACCCGCGGCGTAAGGCCCTTGAAGCGTGCCCCGATGGCGCAGCCCAGTACCAGCTGCATGACATCGGTGCCCCACACCGGTGGCGAGAAACGCACCACGTCGCCAAGCGACAGCACCAGCGCCAGCAACAGCGGCGCCAGCAGCGAGGCATTGGGAATGCGCAGTCGCCTGGCCAGGGGCAGCAGAAACGGCAACACCGCGATCAGCCACAGGCCGCTTACCGCCACATCGCTGCCGATGCCGGGCGTGCCCGCCGCGCCTTCCAGCACCCAATAGAGCGGCGGCAGAATCATGATCACCAGCAGCACCCGCAACGATTGCGCCACCGCGATGCGCTGCGGGTCGCCACCGATGCGCTCGCCGATCACCACCATCGCCGTCAGCGCGCCGGGCACCGAGGAGAACCACGCACTGGTGGCGTCAAAACCACAGCGGCGATACCAGGCGGCGCAGGCCAGCGTCGAGGCCCACACCCCCGCCAGCAGCAACAACGCCGACAACCACCAGCTGGAGAGGTGCGAGACCAGCTCCGGCGAGACGCGCGCGCCCAGCGTCAGGCCCAGTACGCCCAGAAACAGGTTGCGCAGCCGGTCCGGCACACCAAGCTTCAGCCCGGCCATCGCGCCCAGCAGGTTGGCGACCAGCGGCCCCAGCATCCACGCCAGCGGCATGCCGGTGAGCTGGAACAGCCAGCCACCCACCACGCCCAGCGCCAGCGAGGTCAGCAGAGGCCTGAGCGGCGCGTCAGCCTTGAGCGATGTGGCAGCCTTGAGCGGCGCGTCAGCCTTGAGCGACGTGACAGCCCTGAGCGACGTGACAGCCGTGAGCCAATGGGCTGGCGAGAGACGAGAGGCGCGCGCCTTGAGGCGCTGCAATAGCGGAACGGATGGCATGCTGGCTTCCTTGTCAGCGACACGAAACAGGCCACCAATGATACGCTGGCGCAAGCGCCATTGGCTGCCTGTTTGAGGCAATATTGCGCCTTCAAGCGGCCATTGCAGGTCGCAGACCGGCCCTGAGCCTGACTCTCATCACTCTTGTCGCGTACCTGACGCGCCCTTGCGGAGCCCGGATGACTTCTCCCGACTCACTCCCCTCAGCGGCTGACGATTCAGCGGCTGACGCCTCAGCGCATGGCCCAGCCACCGCACCGCCCCCGGCCCTGCTGCTGGTCGAGGACGACGCCCTGCTGTCCAGCACGCTGTGCAGCGTCTTTTCCGCCGAGGGCCTTGCGGTCACCCACCTGGCCGATGGCGCCGCGGCGCTTGCCCGCCTGGCGACCAGCCACGATCACGGCTTCGCGCTGATCGTGCTCGACCTCAACCTGCCCGGCGCTTCCGGGCTCGAGATTCTCGCCGCGCTGCGCCAGCACGATCGCCAGACCCCGGTGCTGATTCTCACCGCGCGCGGCGCCATCGAAGATCGCGTGCGCGGGCTGGACCTGGGCGCCGATGACTATCTTGCCAAGCCCTTCGTGCTCGATGAGCTGGAAGCCCGCGTGCGCGCCCTGCTGCGCCGCCATGCCACTCTTCAGGCCAGCCAGCAGGGCAGTCAGCAGCCGGCGCCCTCGCCTGGCATCGCCCCACGCCTGACCCTCGGCAGCCTGGCCTTCGAGCCACTCAATGCACGCTTTCTGCTCGCCGATGCCCCGCTGGCGCTGCCGCCCCGTGAACAGCGCCTGCTGGGTTGTCTGATCCAGCATGCCGGCGAGCCGGTGGACAAGGCGCGCCTGACCCGCGAGGCCTTCGGCGAGGAGGAAGCCGTGGGCGACAACGCCATCGAGGTCTATGTGCATCGCCTGCGCAAGCGCCTGGAAGGCAGCGACGTCAATCTGCGTACCATCCGGGGCCTTGGCTATCTACTGGAACAGACCACGGACGGCAGCGCTTGAATTCCGCACCCTCACCACGCCCACAGACAGAGGCAAAACGCAGCATCAGCCTCTATCGGCGCCTGCTGAGCTGGCTGCTGCTGCCTCTGCTGGCGCTGGGCACACTATTGCTGGTGCAGGCCTTCCTGTCGGCGCGTGAGGCAGCGGACCGCGCCTATGACCGGCTGCTAGAGGCCTCGCTGGTCACCATCGCGGAGCAGGTCAAATGGCAGGACGGCCAGTTGTGGCTCGACCTGCCGCCCGCCGCCCTCGAGATGCTGGCCACCGACGCCCAGGAGCGCGTCTTCTACAGCCTGGTGGACGCCGATGGCGAGCAGGTCACCGGCAATACCCACCTGCCGGATGCCAATCGCGCCGCCGATGGTCGCCTGGCCCCGCAGGAATCGCTTGGACGCAGCGGCGAGCTGTCGTTTCGCGATATCGCCTGGCAGGGACAGGCACTGCGGCTGGGCAGCCTCGATACCCGCTTGGGCGGCTGGGGTGATGACCCACGCCACGGCCAGCGTTACAGCATTCGCGTCGCCCATACCCGCGAGGGACGAGACACCCTGACGCGTGAGCTGTTCAGTGGCTCGCTGGTGCGTCTGGCAGGCATGGCCACGCTGGCACTGCTGGTGGTGCTGATCGGCGTACGGCTGGCGCTGTCGCCGCTGACCCGCCTGCGGCGCGCCATTCGTGAACGCGACTCGCGCAGTCTGGCGCCGCTCAACCTGCCCCTGCCGCGCGAGCTCGAGGAGCTCAAGCACACCATCAATGACCTGCTGGCGCGCATGCGCCGCGTGCGCGCCAATCAGGAGCGCTTCATCGGCGACGCCTCGCACCAGTTGCGCACCCCGCTGGCGGGACTCTCCGCTCACGCCGAGCTGGCACTGCGCCAGCAGGACCCCAGCGCCTGGCATGCCGCGCTAGGCCAGATGCAGACCACCGCCAGCCATACCGCCCACCTGGCCAATCAGTTGCTGTCGCTGACACGCCTCAACAACCCGGAAGTGCAGCCGCCGCGCGTGCCGCTGGAGCTCTCGGCGCTGGCGCGCGCCACCGTCAGCCGCCTGTTTTTGCGCTGTGATCGCGCCGGGGTGGACCTCGGCCTCGAGATCGCCCCGGACATCGATGGCGCCGCCTGGACGCTGGGCGTCGAGTGGCAGCTCGAGGAGGCACTGGCCAATCTGATCGACAATGCCTGCAAGCACGGCGCGCGCACCGTCACACTCACCCTGAGCCGGATGGCGGCGCCGAGCGATGCCACGTTCACGCAACCGGACAGCGCCGCACTGGCGGGCCGCTGGCGGCTGAGCGTCGAGGATGATGGCCCGGGCATCGACGCCGAGCGGCGCCTGCTGGTACTGCGCCCCTTCCACCGCAACACCCAGCCCGACAGTCATGATCAGGCGCCGGCGCAGCAGCCCGATGAGCTCAAGCATCACGAAGGCGCCGGACTGGGGCTGGCGATCGTCGATGGCATCGCGCGACATCACGATGCGCGCCTGACGCTCAGCGACGCGACAGCACGCAGCATGACGCAGGCTGCTGACTCTGCATCCCGCACGGACGATGCAATCCACGCAGCCGACGCAAACGACACAGACGAGACAGGCGCATCCTGCGGGCTATGCGTCAGTCTGCATCTGGCGCCCTGTGCAGCGCCTGAGGTGAGAGTGGATGGGGAGGATGAATCAGCACAGGCCGGCAAGCCTGCAAAGACAGGGGGCACAGCATGCTAACGAGACGACCGCGAACCGGGCAGCAGCGCCCTGACCATCACGGTCATGACAATCACCGTTCTGACAATCCCCGTCCTGATCATCAGGGCCCGGGGGGACAGCGCGCTGGACGGCTGACGGTCTGCCTCGTGCTGGCCGTGCTTGTGAGCCCCTTTTGTCAGGCGGCGACCCAGGCGGCGTTCGATCCGCTGCTCGAAGAGCATCAATCGCTGTGGTTGCAGGGTGGCCAGCCAGTCACGGCGCCCGCGCCTGACAGCGACGCCAGCCACGCGGCCGACCTGACGATTCACGCCGCGCTGGACCTGCCCGAGATTCGCCCGCTGTTGCTGCGTTACAGCCGCCAGCATCCTGAGCGAGTGCTGCACTACGTCAATCGCTCCGCCCTGGGGCTTGAAGCACAGTACCTGCAGGCGCCGCTGACACCGCAGGCCGACCTGATGATCTCCTCGGCCATGGGGCTGCAGTACCGACTCGCCAATCAGGGGCACGCCCTGGCACTCGAGGCCCCCAATCTGGCCGCCTGGCCGGCCAACTCACGCTGGCGCAATGAGCTGTATGCGATGAGCTTCGAGCCGATCGTGATGGTGGCGCGACGTGATGCGCTCAAGCGTCTGGCGGATCTCGACGGCCTGCGCAATCCCCGCGATGTGCTGCGCAGCCATCGCGACTTCTGGCACCTGCTCGAGACGCGCCGCGAGCAGCTGCGCGGCCGCATCATCAGCTACGACCCGCGCCGCAGCGGCTCAGGCTTTACCTATGCCGTGTCCGATGCCCGTCAATCACCGCGCTATTGGACGCTGGTGCGCGCCATGGGTCAGGCCGATGCCAGACTGGTCAGCACCACCGGCGCCATGCTCGAGGCACTGGCCAGCGGTGAGGTGGACATCGCCTACAACCTGGTCGGCCCCTACGCGGTGACCTTTGCCCGCGCCCATCCGGAGCTGGTGGTGATCGTGCCGGAAGACTACGTGCTGATTCAGCGCCGGCTGGCCTTCGTCCCCCAGCAGGCGCCTCATCCCGAGGCCGGTGAGGCCTTTCTCGACTGGTGGCTGAGTCTGGAAGGCCAGCAGGCGGTGGCCAGCGACAGCCAGCTGGGCGCTCTGCACCCCGAGGTGAGTGGCGAGGGCAGCGCTCAGCATATGCGCGAGCAGCTGGGCGATGCGCTGCGCCCGATCGAGATCGGCCCTGGCCTGTTGGCGACACTCGACCGCCTCAAGCAGGCCAGCTTCCTGAGCCGCTGGGTACTGGAATTCGAGGCCCCTGCTCCCTTTGCCGGTGAGGCGAGCCAGGGTCAGGGCCAGGGCCAGAGTCAGAGTCAGGGTCAGGGTCAGGGTCAGATTCAGGGGCAGGCCCCGTCAGCCACGCAGCCCGAATTGAACCAATGATGCGTGGCGTCAGGCCTGGCTAGCACCTCCCCTTTTTACGGCTCGATCTGTACAAGCCGCCTTTGCAGAGCGCCCTGGATACAGAACCGGGCCCATCACGCACAAGGCGCCCCGAGGGGCGCCTTGTGCGTGATGCCATGCGACATTCAATGAGATGAGCGAGAGGGTTCAGCGTCAGCGACCACCGGCATCTCCGCCGCCGTCACCGCCATCGGCGTCCGGTGCGGCCTCGCGCAGCCCGGCGTCCTCACGGCCTGCCAGTCCCTCGGCGGGCTTGCGCCGCGCGATCAGCGCACCACCTTCCCGGTGCTCGCTGCTCTGATACTCCGTGCTTTCCGTCTCGCTGCTTTCCGGTGAGCCGCTGGCGGGGCGCAACGGCTCCGCCGAGGCGATGCGCTGCTCGACGAGGCGCTCGGTGCCATCGTCGCGATGCAGCCAGACATCCATCTGCTGGAAGGCGACCTTGAGGCCATGCTCTCGGAAGCGTGCGTCCACCCAGCGGTTGATCTCATCGGTGGCGTAGAGGCGATCGGTCAGGTCATTGACGTAGATGCGCAGCTCGAAACCGAAGTTGTCCTGGTTGTAGGTCAGGCAGAACACCAGCGGCTCCGGGTCCTTGAGCACCCGTCTGTTTTCCTGGGCGGCCTGCATCAGCAGACGATGCGCCAGATCCAGATCACTGCCATGGGCGACACCGAAATTGAGCACCACCCGCGTGACGTTGTCCGACAGCGACCAGTTGATCAGCTGATCAGTGACGAACACCTTGTTGGGGATGATGATCTCCTTGCGATCGAAGTCCGTCACCGTGGTGGCGCGGATCCGGATGCGATTGACCGTGCCATGCAGGTTGCCGATGGTGATAGTGTCGCCGATGCGCACCGGGCGCTCGAACAGGATGATCAGGCCCGAGATGAAGTTGGCGAAGATCTCCTGCAGGCCGAAGCCCAGCCCGACACTCAACGCCGCCACCAGCCACTGCAGCTTGTCCCAGCTGACGCCCATGCTGCCCAATGTCATCACGAAGCCGGTGGCCATGATCACGTAGGACAGCAGCGAGGTGATCGCGTAGCTGGAGCCCTGCTTGAGTTCGAGCCGCGACAGGATCGAGACCTCCAGCAGGCCCGGCAGGTTGCGCGCCATCATCACCGCCACGGCGAGGGTGATCATGCCCGCGATCAGGTCCGCCAGCGAGATGGGCGTCGCCGAATCGCCCTCGACGGAAGCGGCGATTTCCCACACCACCACGCTGTCGAGATAGCTGAGCACATTGAGCAGATCGGCCCACACCACATAGAAGATCGACAGGAAGCTGATGACCAGAATCAGCTTCGAGAGACGCAGCGACTGGGAGTTGACCTGCTCCATGTCCAGCGGCGGCTCTTCCACCACCTCGACACCGCCTTCGGCGCCCTCCTGAACCTGGGCGCGGCGACGCGCCACGGCGCGACGATAGGCCAGACGCCGCGCGGCGACTGCCAGCCCGCGCACCACAGTGGCTTCCACCAGAATCCAGGCCCCGAACAGGAAGATGGTAGTGATGAAGCGGCCACACAGGCGCAGCGCGGTGTACTCGTAGCCGAGACAGATCAGCACGCCCAGCGCCACCGGCACCAGCGCCATCGCAAGGCCCAGAATCAGTCGGAACAGCTTGAGGCCGAAGAAGGGGACGTGGGCCAGGATCAGCCGCGACAGACAGAAGCTCATCGCCATCAGGCCCACGAACAGAATGGCCAGCCCCAGCGGACGCTCGAGCAGATTGAGGTCCGCCTCGCTGATGATGTTGGTGGTCAACACCACCGGCAGCAGCGCGAAGCCCAGCCACCAGATATGACGGCGCAACTCTGCCACGTAGTTGGCCGGCCACTGGAAGTGACGCTCGGCGACGCCGTCCTTGACCAGCAGACGGCGGAAGATGGCGAAGATGCCCCACGCCAGCGACAGCTTCAACAGCGCCTGACCCAGCGCCCACAGCATGATGCCCTCACCCAGCGACAGCACGCCGCCGATCAAGGCCAGCGCCAGCGCGCCGGGAATGGCCAGCAGGACGTTGAGCAGAATGGCGCGCGGCGTATGCAGCTGGGTGTCCTGCTTCAGGCGCCCTATCTGGGCGTGCAGGTCCGCCAGGCGCGCACGGATGCGCGAACGCTTCCAGGTGATGAAGATCAGCAGCAGCAGGCCCGGCAGCGCCACCCACAGGTCACTGAGCTGAAAGCCCTTGGACAGCCCCGCCACCACGCCACGCCAGACGTTGGGCCTGAGCTCCTCGGCGAGCATTTCCGGGGTACGCGACAGCCAGTCGAGATCCAGCGGCTTGCCGTTGGCGACCCAGAACAGCTGCTCCTCGATGGTCTGGCGCAGACGCCCTGACACTTCCAGCAGCTGCTGCTGGTTGAGCTGCAGGTCGATGGCGCGTGCCAGCAGGCTGTCGTATTCCTTGTCGAGCTTGTCGACCAGCTCCTTGCGCGCCTCCAGCTGACCGATCAACGCCTGACGCAGCTCGGCGCTGATCTGGCTGACATCGGCATTGCCGCCGGGGCGTTCCAGCGCCGCGGCCTCACCCAGCACGTAGGAATTGAGATAGCCCGGAATATCGGCGAGCTGCTCGCGCACCTTGTTGAGCTCGAACTGCTTGAGGCGCAGGTCGGCGATCTCTTCCTTCAAGTCCTTGCGCACATCGACCTGCGGCAGGCGACTCTGCTGCTCGCGCAGGATACGCGCCAGCAGGACGCTGCCCTTGATGGCCTCGATCTGCTCGCTCATGGTGCGCTCGACCTGGGTGACGCGATCAAGCTGGGTGCGCACCTCCAGCCCGTCGCGAATCACGGCGTTGACCCGATCGGTGATCGCCAGCAGCTGACTGCTGAGTTCGCGGTTGCGGTTGAGCACCTGCTGGAAGATGGGGTTGTCGGCCAGCGCGGCATTCTCGCCACTGGTGGCATCGGCGATGGTCTGCTCGGACTGGTTGCGGCGCTTGTCGTTGACCAGCGTCTGGACCTGCTCCAGGTCCTGCTCCAGATTGGCGATCTGACGGCTGTAGAGGGTCTTGCGCACCTGGGCCAGCTCACGCAGCAGGGAGCTTGAATTGAGCTCTGAATGGCTCAGCTCACCACGCGTCTCGGCCAATGCCAGACGCGCCTCGATCAGATCACGCCCGGTGCCGGACAGGTCGGCATCGCCGCTGCCACCCAGCTGGGTCTGCAGCCGCTGCACCTGCTGCTGCGCATCGGCCAGGGTCGAGCGTGAACGCTCCGGCAGGCTCTGGGCATTGATCAGGCGCCGATTGGTATCGGCCAGCTTGTCCTGCAGGTTCTGCAGCGAGTCGAGAATCGAGGTCATGCGCTTGTCCAGCTCCTCGACCGACTCATCTTCCAGCGACGCGATGCTGGGCGGGGTGTAGTCCTGAGGCAAGCGCGCCAGCTCGGCCTGCGCCTTCGCCAACTCCGCCGGTGCCTCCTTGACCTCACTCTTGAGGGAATTCAGGCTGCTGGTGGCCTCGGCGAGGTCGTCGAGCACCGTCAGGGTATCCTTGAGGTCCGCGATGCGCTGACGGGTGTCGGCATCCGGTTTCTCGACGCTCTGCAGGTCTTCAAGCTGAGTCTGGACATCAGCACGCTTCGGGGCGTCCGCACTGGCCGTGGCCGGCACCCAGGCCAGCAGCACCATCAGCAGCAAGGCGCCTGCCAACATCATCAGTCTCAAGGACTTGTTACCTGTCACAGCTGTCTCCTCAATAGTCACCACCGCGCTTCTTCATCGGCTCTACTGCCCCGCCTGGCCGCCGTCAGCCATGCAGGATGGCATCGTGTCAGGCCGCAAGCGCAGGCAAGGGCCGCATTGTCGACTGGCGCTGCATTCCACGCAATCCTTGTCGGCAAACGTCCGCCAGCGGGCGCCCAGCGCTGGATGAGGTGGAGAATGAACTAGAGAGTGAAGTGGAGAATGAAGCAAAGAGTGACGGGGCGAAAAAGCGGTGCTTGCAGGCCAGCGTGAGCGACATGCATCGTCGCATCGAGGCGACGCACCTGTCGGAATCTTCGTGCTGGAACCGGACACTGCGCCACCAGTAGAATGGCAGACATGTCATGAACATTGCTCCATAATGCGCTGCTCCCCCGCCGCGGTGTAACCGACAGGATATTTCCATGCCCCTCCGCCTTGCCTCCATCGGATTCCGGTCCGTCCCTGCACGCCTCTCGGGAGTGCTGGCCACAGTACTGCTGGGTGCCGCCGCACCGGCAGCGGCCGACGTGCCCTACACCATGGATGCCGAAGGACGCGTGGTACTGGCCAACGGCAAGCGCTTCGCTCCCGAAGCACTGGGCATGACTGCCGCCCAGGCCCGCGCGGGTGCCATGAGCCAGGCTGACTGGCGCGAGCTGGCGGCCTCTGCACCGGGCACGGCGGACAGCGTCGAGAGTGACCCGCGTACCGAGCAGGTCTTCCTCTCCAACCGCGACGATGCGGATTACGAGCGCTACTCGGCGGAAGCGGCCGAGACCGAGGGGGCACAAGGTCAGAACGTCGATGCGCCCCTCGATGAAAGCCTGGCCCAGCAGCGTGCCAAGGAGCGTGTCGTTCTTGAGGACGATGCCGAGAAGAACCCGCTGGCCATCACCGCCTACAAGCGCAATTACCTGCTGCCCTGGGCCTACAACACCAACCCGGATGCCAACGGCTTTGCCGAAGTCACCCAGGAAGGCGAGGTGGACAAGACCGAGGTGAAATACCAGCTCAGCCTCAAGGTCGAGCTGATGGACGACATCTTCGGTGACAATGGCGACGTGTTCTTCGCCTATACCCAGCGCAGCTGGTGGCAGGCCTACAACTCCGATGCCTCGGCGCCGTTCCGCGAGACCAATTACGAGCCGGAAGCCTTCCTGCAGTTCGACAATCGTTATGAGCTGTTCGGCTGGACTAATACCCGCAACCGCATCGGTTTCGCGCATCAGTCCAACGGCCGTTCCGACCCGCTGTCGCGCAGCTGGAACCGTGTCTACGCCGACATGATGTTCCAGAACGGCGACTGGGCCATCGCGGTCACGCCGCACTGGCGCGTGCCGGAGGAGTCCGACGAGGACGACAACCCGGATCTCTACAACTACATCGGCTACGGCGACATCACGGTCGGCTATACCTCCGATCAGCACGAAGTCACCTGGATGGTGCGTGGCAACCCCTCCAAGGGCAACTACGGCAACCAGCTCGACTACTCCTTCCCGCTGTTCGGCAAGGTACGTGGCTACGTGCAGTACTACCACGGCTACGGTGAGAGCCTGATCGACTACGACCACAGCGTGAATCGCTTTGGCCTTGGCTTCTCGATCAATACCTTCTTCGCCGGCTCACCAGAGACCTGATCAAAAAGCTCTGATCAAAGAGACCTGATCAAAAAGCTCTGATCAAAGAGACCTGATCAAAAAGTTCTGATAAAAGAACTCGCACGACCCTCCCGCAACGGGCAGCCCAGGCTGCCCGTCTTGCCATCTGCCTTCCGTATGCACCGCCCATGTAGACCTAGTGGCACATCCATGATCCAGATCATGCCTACCGCCCGTGACATAGCGATATCGTGCTCTGTGCGTGTCTTGCCCTTGTGTTTGTCGCGTTCGACCCCCACGACTTGTGCATGACCACGCAAGACGCGTCGTGACGACGTGCTGACGATGCTTGCAAGAGTCTCGTGCAAGTGGATTCAGGTCATGCCCTGCCGCCTGCGGCGCCCCAGGGAAGAGAGAGTTCGAGAGTCAAGCGCAGACAACACCGCGCTCACCATTCGCGAAATCTGATTCGACATACGGGAAGGAGTTACACCATGGCTATGCAAAAGATCGGCGATCACACCACTTCCGCGACCGGTGCCAACACCGACCAGCTGAAGGAAGATCTGCGCCATCTGTCCCAGACCGTCGAGGAACTGCTGCACGCCTCGGCTGAAGATTCCCGCGAGAGCATGAAGGAAGCCCGCGCCCGCGCCCAGACTCGCCTGGAAGCCACCCGCGCCCGCCTCAGCGCCCAGGGCGATCGCCTCGCCGCCGGCGCGCGCGAATCAGCGGATTGCGCTGACCGCTACGTGCACGACAACCCGTGGACCAGTGTCGGTATCGGCGCGGCCGCCGGTGTCGTCGTCGGTATGCTGCTTGGCCGTCGCTGATGCAGGAGCAAGGGCCGGTTGAACGCGTACTTGGCGCCATCCGACGTCTGACTGCGAGCCTGGTCGAGAGTGGCGAGACGCGCTTGCGTCTCGCCGTGCTGGAGCTCGAGGAAGAGCGCGAACGGCTGTTCGTGATGCTGCTGCTGTCGGGTATCGCCCTGATGCTGATCTGCTTCGGCATCGGCCTGGCGATCCTGCTGGTAGTCGTGGCCTTCTGGGATACCCACCGCCTGCTGGCCATCGCCCTGAGCGGCGGTATCCTGCTGGCATTGGGGGGATTGATCGCCTGGCGCGTCAAGGTGATCGCTTCCCAGCGCAGTCTGCTGCGCTCCACGCTCAGCAACCTGAGCCGTGACAGCGACAGCCTCAAGGATGTGCGTGCCGACGCACTGGAACGCCAGCGCCAACGCGAAAACCTTTGATGCCCCGCCTGCCAGTGCCTGCCAAGGAGGCGAGATGAGTTCTTCCAGACAGTCCCTCGCGCGACGCGAGCCGGCGCTGCCCCCCGTGCAGGGGAACGGACGCCGGTCAGCACATCCGCGTGACGCTCGGCGTGCGGAACTCGAAGCACGCATCAGTCAGCAGCGCCTCGATGTCAGCCATGCGATGCGCGAACTCAGGGAGGCCACCGCCCCCATCGACCGCGGCTGGGCCAAGGTCCAGCAATACCGCGGCCCGTTGGTGCTGGTGGGCGGCCTGATCGCGGCGCGAGGCGGGTTCCGGCCAAAGAAGGGCCTGAGCCTGCTCAAGCGCGGGCTGATGAGCTGGGTGATGATTCGCCGTCTGAGAATACTGTTCGACAAATGATCACGGCATTACAGCGAAAGCCCCGCCACCTGGGATTCAGGTGACGGGGCTTTTTTTCGTCATTGCGACGTGTCGTTCTGTTAACCCTGCTGCGATCAGGCGCTGCGGCTGTCACGCTTGAGCAGATACACGCCCAGATAGAGCACCGCGAAGATCAGCCCCAGCACGGCGGCGGCGCCGAAGACGTTGCTGCCGTCACCGGGCAGGAATTCCAGGAAGGACGTCAGGAACTGTCCCAGGAAGATCGCCATCGTCAGGTAGGAGAGATTGCGACCGCGCACCGAGGTGTGGCTGCGCTCCACCGTCATGTGGTTGAGCAAGGGGATCGAGAAGCCGAAGCCCATGCCGGACAACACGGCACCGACGCTCATCAGCGTCATGTTCTCGGCCTGCTGGAAGAGGAACAGGCTGCCGGCATAGAGCAGGAAGGCCAGCACCAGCGTCGGCATCTCACCCAGGGCACGCGACACCTTCGGCATCAGCATCGCCGCGACCACCGCGACCAGCGAAATGCCCGCCAGGAAGATACCGGTGGCCGCTTCATCCAGCCCCAGCAGATTCAAGCGCATCGGCAGCATGACGATGGCGGTGAAGAACAGCGTCAACGAGATGGCCGCGGCCAGGTAGACGCTGGTCAGCGAGGAGGACAAGGCCTCACCGCCGGCATTTCCGCTCTCCTCGGCAGGCGCTTCAGGCGACTGCTTCGGCACCATCATCCACAGCATGGCCAGCAGTACCCAGGCCAGCAGATAGAGGGCGAAGGGCCACTGCCAGGCGATACCCGCCAGCACACCACTGACGAACAGGAAGATCACCCCGCCAAGCTCGATGGACATGCCCTGCTGGGCGATCATCGCCAGACGCGCATGGCCGTGATACCACTCGGAGATCAGCGTGGTGCCGCCCGCCATCACCACGGCGGTCACGCCGCCGAGCAGAATGCGATCGGCGAACACGACGACGGTGCCTTCCAGCAGTGCGCCGCCCGCGCCCAGCACGCCATACAGGAACAGCCCGCCCACCAGCGAGCGATAGGCACCGATACGATCGATCATGCGCCCGGCGATGGGCGCGAACAGCACGGCGCCCAGCGACGGCAGGGTAATCAGCCAGCTGGCATGGCTCTCCACCTCAAGCGCCGAGGCGATGCTCAGAAGCCCCGGCGCGACCACGGTTCCCACCATGATGGTCAGACAGGCGATGGCCAGCAGCGTGAAACGGCCGCCGGCAGACAGCGGTTGTGAGGGTCCGCGCGTATCCTGCGCGGCCACTCCACTCGTTGATGTCGTCATATTGGCTCCACTCGAATTCAGAACCCTCCTGTCAGCCGCTACGCGCCCCGCCTGCTCGCTTGCTTGTGTACTTGCGAGGCAAAGCCAGTGGCAAGCAGCAAGAGACAGGAGGCAAGGCGAGACGGCAGAGACTGACGAAGGGAGGTTTGGCAGGCCTTCAGACTAGCGAGTGCAGGCTTATAATAGAAATGACAATACTTGATATGACTTATACTTACTGAACATCAATCAGCCACGAGGGCCGGCATGGAACTCCGCACACTGAAAACCTTCGTCTCGGTGGCGACGCACAGAAGCTTCTCGGCCGCCGCCCGCGAGCTGCATACCGTGCAACCCGCCATCAGCCGCCAGATCGCCGATCTCGAAGCCGAGCTGGGCGTCAGCCTGCTATGGCGCAATACGCGAGAAGTGAAGGTGACGGCACCGGGGGAGGCGTTGCTGGAAGAAGCGCAGCGCATGCTGGCGCTGGAGGCGCAGGCACGCAAGCGCGTGGCGATGGCTGCCAGCGGCCAGACCGGCACACTGCGCATCGGCTACATGAGCTCGGCCTGCGCAAGCTTCGTGCCCGGACTGATGCGCGACTTCGCCAGCGACCATCCCGAGGTCAGCCTGTCATTGCATGAGATGAGCGCCCAGCAGCAGCTGGATGCCTTCGCGCGTGACGAGATCGACATCGGGCTGTCGCGCCCGCTTCCCGGCGAGCAGCGTGACAGCCTGACCGCCCTGGCGGTCTACGAGGATAGGCTGATGGCGGTGGTGCCCGAGGGGCATCGTCTGGCGCACCGCAAGCGACTGGCCCTCAGCGAGCTTGCGCAGGAAGATTTCGTGCTGTTTCAGCGCGGGCAGGCGACGGGGCTGTTCGATCAGATCATCAGTGCCTGCGGCGATGCCGGCTTCTCGCCGCGCATCCAGCGCCAACCGGCCTTGATGCAGACGCTGCTCAGTGAGGTGGCGGCGGGACTGGGAGTCGCCATCGCGCCCGGCTGCATTCGCCGCCTGCAACGTGATGGCTGCCAGTTCATTCCCCTGCGCCCGGCACTCGGCGCGGTACCGCTGGAGCTGCACTACCCGACCACACCGGTCCGCCCGGTGATCGAAGCCTTCGTCGCGCTGGTCGAGCAGCGCCTGCCCGCCATCCGCCAGCAGATGGCGTGAGCGCGAGTAGTGGCGAGAAGGTGCTGGTCAGCAGTTCAGGCCGCAGGCCACCGCCGAGGACCACGCCCACTGGAAGTTGTAGCCGCCAAGCTCGCCGGTGAAGGCCAGTTATGGAAGCTCGCGCACACTGAAGCTGCTCTATTTTCTATGACGATCTATATTATAGAAACTCAATACGTCCTAAAACATGTATACTATGACATAAAAATAGAATACATATCATAACTCACCTTACAATTAAGTATCTCCAAGGAAAACATGGAAACAAATAAAGCCACAAGTTTTTCTGAGTACATACATCTAATAGAATCTTTAGACAATGAATCTGAATTGATTTTATTTAGAGGGCAACCTGTCAAAGGCAATCTTCTACCTAGCGTATGTAGAGAAAATTCCAAAAAAGATACAACTGAAGCAGAGAAAGAGACGCTTAGAGAGCTACGTAGAATGGGAGGTTCATTAATCACAGAAAGAGATATGTCGGATTGGGATTTGCTTGTAGTGGCACAGCATTTTGGGCTAAAAACTCGTTTACTTGACTGGTCAAGTAATCCTTTAGCTGCTTTATGGTTTGCATGCTCTAATAATAGTAAATCCGATGCGTACGTGTACGTACTTTATGCGGAAAAATATTTACATGGGACGGAAAAAAGCCCTTTTGAGGTTGGAGCAACTAGAGTCTTCCGCCCCACGCTAAACAATCCTCGCATTGTTGCTCAACATGGATGGTTTACTTCACACAAATATTCAAAAAAAACGAAATCATTTGTAGCACTTGAAAAAAACAAGGATATAAAACAATCAGTAATAGAGATTACCATACCAAATGAAAATAAATCAAAGATGCTCAAAGCTCTAGACAGGCATGGCGTAAACAGCTATACCCTCTTTCCTGATCTTGAAGGCTTGGCCGCAGATTCTGAGTGCAACACCTGAGTTTCCCTGTAAGGTATTGCGCTCATGTCATACTCAGAACTCAGCATTACTGATCGTGCCACTATCCAGGTTTGTCTCTCTCAAGGCCTGA
>Ga0114912_1000216_pt1 | contig 32616 bp, 32 predicted proteins | sample MalvirDeepMed_51_FD_89713 | JGI IMG/M metagenome (GOLD analysis project Ga0114912, IMG submission 89713) | Marine viral communities from the Global Malaspina Expedition - Malaspina viral metaG DeepMed_51 | ecosystem: Environmental > Aquatic > Marine > Oceanic | place: Mediterranean Sea...
AACGCGGATAATCAAACTTTATCTATTTCTTTAGAGCCTGGAACTTGGTTGGCTATGATAAATTTTCAATACTCTAATTTTTCTAAAGGTACCAAAAATCTTTCTTCCTCATTTGGAGTTCAGGATGCGACGACTGGGGCTATCCTTACTAATCCTTTTGGGGGAGCTGCATCCATAACACAGGTCAGAAACGCAGATGATGATTGCCACGGGTGTTATGTAATACCTTTCATTCTCACAACTCAAACTTCTGTAAGAACATATGGAACAGAAGCGTCAAAGCTTTCTGTTACGAGTAAGAGCACAATTTTTATTAGACTTGATTAAAAAAAAATAAACTATAATGAATTATAATGGCGTTTCCGGATTTAGCAGTATCTTCAAATGATTTAGTATTTCCTAGCGAAATCGCTCTAAATGAAACATCTTCTTTTAGTTTAACGGTAAGCAATGAAGGAACAGTAGATGTAAGTTCTGATTTTTATTTTATAATCCAAATAGTTCCTTCCTCGAATATTAATCAAAATTATATTTTCGAGTACCTTTGGCCTGCTTCTCAATCTGAATTCCAAATTCCGGCTAGTGGACCGGCAGGAGCAGGAACCGCAACAGCTTCTTTTGATTTCAGTTTTTTATATTCATATAAATCTGCTCCTTTAATTGGTGACCCACTAGATCCATTTCCGGATATTTATGACGTACTTCTTCAAGTGAATATAAATTCGGAAGGGACAAGGTTTATAAACGAAAGCCTCTATTATAATAATGCAGTTTCAGCGGGAACTTTTGAAGTATCGGCTGATACTTCGGTACCTCCTCCAGGAATACCTTCTTTTAACGATTGTAAAGTAGTTCCTCCTCCATTCACTCCTCCTCCAGTTATTCCTGGACTATGCGACAAAATTCAGATATGGAGGAATTTATCTATAGGATCAGGTGGAACCCCTAACGGGGGGGAGAATGTAGATGATGATGACGATTGGAGATTCAGAGTCAGACCCACCGGTCAAACAAATTTCCCTTGTTATAATTTTGGGTCAGAGGCTATCCCTCCTGGATTGGGGCTTTTACATAATTTGGAAAAAATGTGTGTCTGGGAAGAAGACAACCCAGGGGGAACTGCAGTCTCAATCCCGAGCCCAATTACCTTGGAGGAATGGAAGCTCCGGTTCCGGTTTCCTTGGCCTGGCTTGGAGGGAGATGGAGGGGGAGCAGTAACTCAAGATCCGCCGCAGGTAGCCTGTTGTTGCGAAAAAAAAACCTCTTATGGAGTATGCACAAAAGTAAAATGTAAGCCACACTTGCCCGACGGAAGCCCTCCTAACTGTGGCGATGGTATGATTTGGTCTCATCTTCCCCCGGAGAGTTGTTTCCTTTGCACCACTGACAACCCTGGAAGCGCCAACACCGGAGCCCCGGCCCTCGGCGAAAAAGTAATAACCAATGGAGGGGGAGTCGAAATAGATGAGAGAGACCCCCCTCCCGGCGGAAAAGCAGGAGGAGCCGTAACAGAGCCGGGTTTGTGTATTTGGTGGTCTTGTGATGACGGGCAATGTAACGGATGTACCCAACACTCGGTCGCCGGTCTATCTGCTAAAGATTGTCGAGCTCTAATGGCAACTTACACCTTCGCGGGACTAAAATCTCAATGTGATAAGAAATGTGACCCTAGCCCCGAGTGCGATGTATGCCAACGGTGGAAATGTGTGGTTAAAATAGTCCCCTCTACTCCTAACTGGTATTGCAAGTGCGAATGCGTTGCTGTAAAATTAAAAGGAATTAATTGCACAACCCTTCCTCCTGGGCATTATATGAGTTTTTCCTCTTGTAAGTTCTCTTGTGTTGATAAATGCAGTTCCCTCTCTGAATGCACAGGAACAGGAGGAACTCTTGAAGGAAGGTCAGGTCTCGGGATAGGTTCTATTTCTCCTGGTTTAAACACGTCTAAGATAGGAGGGATTAACTTCGGTTCTCAGGGGTTGATAAAAGGTATACAAGATTTTACTACTTTTTACCCTAAAGAAAATTTCAACACAGCCGGAGTTTCAAGAACTAATTTAGATAAAAATAATGCAGGACTTCCGTTCTTAACAAAACCTAATATAGAGCAATGGGAAGATGGTTTTTTCTCTTCAATTTTTAGAGGAAAAAGAGGCTCCGTTAAAGATTTAAATAAAGTCCCTATTGTGTCACAAGATAGCACCTCAATACCAGAAGGATTTTTCTGCAAAGGTTGGAAATGTACGGAAGATAAAGGATGCCAGTATGTCTTTGAGGCGAATAAAAATGAATGTTTAAAATTATACGCTTCTGAAACAGATTGTAATAAAGTTTGTGCTTCAAATAAAAAATCTTTCTCTTCTTTTAATCAAAAAGATTTTAGTAATAAGTTTAATCAAAATAGATTAAATTTAAATTTAGGTAAAAATGAGAGGAAAATATGTGAAGGTTTTAAATGTGTAAGACACACCAATTGGAGTAATTGTGATCCAATTTATGATTTTTGCGATACTATACGCACAAAAGCAGGGGTGTTTCCTTCAGAAGCTTTGTGCCAAGCTGAATGTGGAGTATCTTCGGATAAAGTTTATGTAGAACGAGTTTCTTTTGTTTCTACTCCTAAAGTTTCTGCTAAATTTGTGAATTTAGGAATAAAAAAAACAAGTTCTTCTTCCGTAACTCCTCCTTCTCTTCCAACAGTAACTCCTCCCGGAGGATTTAATTATTAATATGGGTATTTTACAACAAAACGCTCTTCCTAACTTTAGCGGGTGGTTAACTGGTTTAACCCCTGAGATTCAAGCAGATAAGCCCGTTATTTTTTCTTGGATTCCTATCGATTTAGCTCCTCCCGACCCTTCGTTAGGAGTTGAAGACTCAGGATTTTTTTCTGAACTTCCTGAAAAAACTTCTGAAGACTTTAATGATTTTAATATGCGATTAGACGATTTAGTGGGGGAATATGATGTTCCTTTTCAAGATCCAGACATAGGCTTAATGTACCCAGGAGGAAGACCTCTTGACATGAATATTCAAAATGCAATTACTCGCTATTATATGAGAAATTCAACTTCATTTAGTGAGGAACTCCTGCATACTAGATTAGTAAACCATACCTTTAATAGTATTTTTACTGAAAATCAAAAAAAGTCTGCGTGGTACTATACTCACAGGGGGGAATTCGGAGGGAGAGGTGGAAGTGTTAACAGAGTATCCATTTTTGGAGATAACTGGCCTATTGACACAACTCTTGACGATGATTCTGACCCGCACGTGCTTCACCCGAATGCGGACTCTCTTTTACCATTTGTGTTCGGTGTTAATAACTATCCTTCTCTATTAGCTTCTGTCGCTAATAATATTGATATCGATTCTTATTCTCCAATAACTGTCCCTTCTAAGATATACTTTTCTTTAGAAGGAACTAAAAACGATACGGAAACAGAGGTAGATGTAGTTCTTCCTCCGCAAATAAATAGTACTTCTTCTTTGTACAAAAGAGTAATTCCTTCAGAATTAGAAAAAAAAGCTTTTGCTCCTGTAAATATAATTTATATAAAATATGATGATCCTATTCTAAAATTTTTGTTACACCCAACGGCTTCTGTTAGGTGGACTAAGTTACAATATAATGTTGAAGCTCTAGGAGGAACATATATGGTTAACAATATTCCTAGGATTTTAGTATTTATGCCAACCGATAACGTAGCTTATTATATACTTAATGGAGCAGGTTCAAAAATGGCAACCTTAACCACGCGAACTATGAATTTTTGTAGAGAATTAAATCCTAGAGGCTGGTATACTCATTCCTTTGATCATCCTGATATAGTGGTGTCTTAAAATGGTTATAAAATTAAATATTGAAGGAAATGTGGAAGGACACCATATTTTGAAATCTTCTCGTATACTTTCTACTAGTATTAAAAAAACTCCTATAGAACCTTTTAATGAAAAATTTTATAATTTAGTAGAAAGACTAAGAGGAGGAGATCTTACTGTAACTCCTAATTTTTCTCAAATTTATGCAGAACTTTCTGATGAAATAAAATTAGAATTAAGTGCTCTTCCTTATAATATTGTTAGAGAACTTTTATCAGGAAAAAGATGGTCTAGACCTGCTTCTAGATTGGCTGTGGAAAGAGATGGTTTTGGCAAGATAAAACAACCCGAAGTTATAAAAAAGATAGGAAAGACTATAGGAAAGAGAAAAGTTAAAACATTTCTTCCTCCTACTCCTCTCGGACAAGAGGGAGGACATCAACTTCAAATTTCCTTACTAATGTTTACTAACCCTAAAGGAATATAAAATGGCTAAACCTGTTTGTGTAGTAAGTGATTCAAATAGTAATGGAGGTATAATTATTGCATCTAACCAAACCGTCTTAGTCTTAGAAGGAAAGATAGCAGCTAACGCTTCTTCTCCCGTTAGTACCCATCCTGCAATTGGAACAGGAGTACATGCGGGTACCACTACAAGTTCTTCGACCGTTTTAATTTTAGAAGGTTCCCCCGCTACTTTAATAGGAGATGTAGATTCTTGTGGACATCCAAGACTACCTTCTTCTCAAACAATTTTTTCAACAGATTAAAATCTATATATAAATTAGGAGTTTATTATGTGGAAAATCTTATTGAATGAAGTGAATGCCGTTATATTCGGAAGTTGGAGAGTTTGGTTACCTTTTGTCCTCGGAGTTGGAGTAGGAGTTCTTTTTCTTTAGAATGAATAAAATTAGCCTTTTTTCGCTAATTTTGCTACTCTCTTCTTGTGCGACTCTACTGGAGACGGGTTTGGCTGGGACTGGAGCGGCAATAGGATCTGCTATAGCGGGGCCTGGAGGGGCCGCTGTCGGGGGTGCTGTGGGGGTTGCAGGAGCAAAACTTATAGAGAGCGAAGTCGAAGGGTCTCCTGGTATAGTCTCCCAGGGACCCGCAGGAGTTGTCCATGAAGTAACTTCTTTAACAGAGACTCTTATTTGGGGAGCGATTGTCTTCCTAGTAATAATACCTTTTCTTACAGGAAAAGGAAGAAAAGGTATTAGCGGAGGGCTAAGAACAGTTTTTGGTAATTCTGCTCCCAAAAAATGGGTAACTGAAAACTTTGATAGACTAAATAAACATGAAGAGGTTTTAAAAAATCTCGAAGAAAAAACAAAACTTTAATAGTGGAGAAATAACAATGACATTTAATGGTCTTAATGTTCCCGATAACTTTGTTGACAGTGTTCTAAAATCTAACGGTATTCTTGCCGAAGGTGCGGAAGTCGAAAATGAAACAGTTGAGGAAGCTACAGAAGAAAAAGCTTCTGAAGAAACCTCAGAGGAAACTTCCGAAAACACAGAAAACGAAACCGTAGAAGAGAACGCCGAGCTTTCCCCAGAAGAAGTAGAGAAATTTTTAGATGAAGCTTATGGAATCGAAATTTCCGGAGAAGAAGGATTATCTTCTGTTCTGGAATTTGTAGAAGATTTTTCTAAGGTGTTCACTGAAAAGGTAAACGAAGCTTCTGAGGCTGGAGAAGAAGAGATTGATGTAGATCTCGATATTGTTTCTGAAATTTTACAGGAAGAATATGATCTCGAAGTAGATGATGTTGATGTGGTTGCAAGCCTTGTTGAATTGGCTTACGATTATACTCAGTCTTAAACTACCCAAGGAAAAAACTAAAATGACGGAAGAAAAAGGTGTTGGTGATTTGGCTTTAGATATTCTGGAATCCGGTGTAGCCGGTTCCTCCCCTAAATCTCCCGCAGCGGCTCACGCTGCTCCTGATGTTTCTAATGAAGCGATGGCTAGATTAGGAATAGATTCTGATAATTTAATCAAACAAATGATTCAAGAGACTACAACTGTAGGTCAGATAGGAGCTAATTTAGCCGGAAGTGTGTCTAAGGAGTCTTCTAAAGATAATCCTTACACCAACCCTCTTGAGAAAAAGAGAAAAGGTAAGATTTTAACTTTAAAAGTTAAAAAGAAAAGTAAAGTAAGAAAAACTGTTTGATATGCTTTTAGTAGATTATTTTGATTTTGATTCCCTGCAAATTTTGGAGGAGAATAAGTCAACTGGTACTATGAAGCTTCAAGGAATTTGCCAACGAGCGGGTGTACCTAATAAAAATAATAGAATTTATGAAAAAACACTTTTGGAGAGAGAGTTTAAAAAACTAACTCCCATGATCGGTGAAAGGAGATTAATTGGAGAATTAGATCATCCTACCGGTCCTACAGTTAGTTTAAAAAATGCTTCTCATATTATTACAGAAGTTACTTTTAAAGGAGACGATGCTCTTTGTATTGTTGAATTATTGAATACTCCTGCTGGAAAGGTTGCTCAGTCACTAATAAAAGACGGTGTAAAATTAGGAATTTCATCTAGAGCTGTGGGAAGTTTAGAATCTCCTGGTAACGACGGGGTTCAAAGAGTAAATGAAAATGATTTTAAATTGATAACTTGGGATCTTGTTGCTGATCCTTCCACGAAGGAAGCTTTTATAGGGATAAATGAATCTGTAGAAGGGGCGGAAGGAGAAAATATCAGTTTCAAAAAGAGAATTTCTGCTGTTATAAGAGAAAGACTTATTATAGAAACTTTTAAGCAAAAGTTCGTAAATGAAGATACTAGGTCAAAAATTGAATCTAAAATCAGAACTTTAGCTGCTTCGGAGGAAGCTGAGCTGCAAAGATCAGCAAGAGCAGAGAATAGGAAAAGAGGAAGAACGAGACGGAAAGAAACTGAGCACAGGATTCGGACAAGAACTGCTTTAGAACAAGAACTAGAAAAAGAGACAAAGAAAAAGTCTAAAACAAAAGGAGCTAAAGCAGTAGCTACTCAATTAAAAAAGGCTCCTGGACAAGCAGAAAGACGAAGTTCTCCCAGAATGGATCGCAATCATCTTGTGATAACCAATATCCCTCTTATAAAAGAATATCTCGATTATAAGAGTAAAGGTCGAGTAACTAAAAAAAAAAGACTAGCTGAGGCTTTTCTCTCCGAAGTAAGAAGGAGAGGTGTTTACTACGGAGGTCCTGGAAAACAGGATGTTTATGGAGGAGGGGTAATAGGCAGGACTACTAGGAGATATAAAGGTAGTAGAAAACCCTTAAAAATAAGATCCTTAGATCCTTCTCAAAGAGCCGCAGCTTTACAACATGTTGGAGCCGACGTAGGAAAAGAACATAAAAGAGTAAGAAGAGTTTCTATTCCTAGAACGGATACACCAGGAAAGGTGCGCCACGTAACTTATTCCAAAAGAGGACAAGAAAGATTCGAAACTCCAGGTGGAGGTTCGTATAAAACAAAAATAGACCCCACAACGGGAGAACGTTACATGTTAGGACGAACTCCGGAAGGGCGAGTCTGGAGATCTTTTGTAGATCCAAAAGGAAAGCAGAAAATGCAAATGAGACTTCCTTCTGGGGGAGCAGTAGAAAGAAAGATAAAAGACGGAGGAGCAGAAGGAAGACTACAAAGAAAGAGACCTTCTCTAAAGCCAAAACCTAAACCTACGCCTTTACCAACCCCTACTCCTACCACAACTCCGACCCCAACCTCACCCCTCTCTCCTGACCACGAGAAGATAGGTTCCGGAAAATCAATTTATGGGATGGAAATAGATCCTCATAAGAGAAGCCCTTTAAATACTCCTCGTAACCGGGATTTGGCTAGGTTACAAGTAAAACGAGGAGTGCCTTTACAAGGAAAAGAAGGGGGAGGAGGTGTTCCGGCTTCAGCAGGTTCTTCAGCTGAGGGCGCGACTGCTAAAGGTGAGCGTTTAGCAGCAGCCATAACAGGCGATACTACTAAAAAGAAAAAACAGAATTTAGACCAACACAAACTCCCCGGAAAAATGACAGACGTTGAGCTTAAGCGGTCATATGCTTCAGGAAGAGGCAGGTCTGTTGACCCAGAAACTATAGAGACTGGTCAAAAAATAAGTAATCTTCCTTCTGAACGAGCATTGCCTACAGGGAGATTAGCCAGATTAAGGACCAGATTAGCAAGATTTACAGGAGCGAGAGAAAGCGGAGTAAGGAGATCTTTGTTTGGCGACCCTAGGATGGAAAGAAGTCCTACTACAGGAAGGCTTCCCGGGGATACCCCCTATACAAAAGGAGAATCTGTTTTTAAGAAGTTTGGAAGAGCTTTTAGAAGAGGTTTTGCTCCTAGAAAATACTATAGTGCCCAACATAAAGCTGAAGATTTATCCTAATTTATTGAAAAAATAAAAACAAAATTCCAATATTTGAATAAGGAAAAAATTTAAAAAAGAATAAATAGCCATAAATAAGTATAGAACAGGAAAATACTATGTCTAATAAAGCCGTAAAAGAAATTGCTAGGTTGGTTCCCGAGGGATTATCTGAAGAAGGTATGAAAGAAATTTCATCCATTCTTGAGCAATACATTGAGAATCAGGTTGGATCCGAAGTGGCGGATATTGAATCTAAGGTATCTTCTTTGTTCAGAACTAAAATAGATTCTTTTAAAGATCTTGCTTTAAAAGAATTAGTTAATGAAGATTCTAACATTAAAGCTATTCAATACTTTGATAAAATTATGGGTATTGTAGCGGAATACGTGGAAACTGAAATGATTGATAGTAAACTTACCGAAAAAGAGAATATTATCAAAGAACAAAAAGAAACTATCTCTACTTTAGAAGGGCAATTAACAGAACTAGTAATCGAAAATAAAAGAATAAATCAATCTGTGGACATGCTTCAAGAAAATAGAGAAGAATTACAAGAACAACTTATCACGACAAGTGCTGAGCTCGATGAAAAAGATAAAATTATGAAAGAAACTTTTGAATCCTCAGAAAAAGCTGTCGTGATCGCTAATGAGAAGATCAACAATCCGTTAGCAGATAACGATAACCCTTACCTCAGTAATGAGGTGCTAACACTTACTGAACAAGTGTTAAGATAACAACTTAATAATACAAATTAGGAGTTTACAATTATGCTAGGAGATAACCAAGTTAAGACGCTAACTGACAAATGGGCACCTATCCTAGACTCTGGCGATGGTATCAAAGACCAGTACTGTAGGGAAACTACTGCTGTTCTCCTAGAAAATCAAGCACGTAGTATCCTGAACGAACAAGCCAAGTCTGGAATGCTCACTGAAGACACAACTGTCGGTCAGTTAGGCACTTTTCAAAAGTTTGCGTTCCCAATAGTTCGGAGAGTTTTCCCCGAACTACTCGCAAATAACATTGTTGGCGTACAGCCAATGCAAGGACCCGTATCCCAAGTGTTCTATCTTGGATACGATAGAAATCAATCTGTAGGTAGCGGTGCGCTGCAAAATGTCTACAGTAAGTTCCAAATAACCTATAGAGGTGCTGTTCCCGGTGACGGGAGTATCGGTGGTTCTAGAGATAATGTTGGATCCTTAGACTCAGGTACTCCTTCTGCTTCTGAATTAGCTGATGGCACTCAATTCTCGCCATCAGGTACTGTTGGAGGAGATTGGGCGATGTATCCTGACACTACTTCCCTTATGCAATTCGTCACTAGTGCTGGCGAGCGTTTGGGTGAGCGTCTGGTAAGTTCCCATAATGGAACTGATATTCTTCATCAGAATGAAACCATCCCTGAAATTGATTTCCATATCGAAACCCAATCGGTCGAAGCTGCTACTCGGAAGTTCAGAGCTCTCTGGACAATCGAAGCTGCCCAAGACCTTCGGGCTTACCACAATCTTGATTTAGAAAGAGAACTCACTGATCTCCTTTCTAAAGAGGTAGAGGTTGAAATCGATAGAGAACTTATCGAGGATCTGAGAATGCTTGCTTACGACGTGAGTAACACCTTCGGCACTCCTGCCGGGGGATTTGACAGAGGAAATCTTGGCCTTCCTGGAGCTAATAACTTCACGGGCTTGAAAAACACAGGAACGGGTTCATACGAATATGATCATACTGGTCTCCCTGCTGGAAACCCAGCCGGAACCGATAAAAACGTGTTCTTCATTGATCTAGCTAGTACATCTATGCCAGATGCTCCTCAGCACGTTGGGCACATTTATTCTAACATTCTTGCTGCACTTAACTTTGCATCGAACGATATCTACACCTCTACTTACAGAGGTCCTGGTAACTGGTTCATCTGCTCTCCCTTGATTGCTGCCATGCTTGAATCCGCTTCTAAACTTGAAGGTGGGATTGAGTCCGGCTCTTACTCGGGAGGAGTGGCTTACAAAGGTAAGTTTGCGGGTAAATATGACATGTACGTCGATCCTCTCTACCCTGAGGACGAAATTCTTGTCGGATACAAGGGCGAAAGTCCAATGGATGCAGGATACGTTTACGCTCCTTATATTCCGTTGCAACTGCTGCCAACTGTTACTGACCCTGATACCTTCCAACCCCGGAAGGGCATTCTGACTCGCTACGGCAAAGTCGCGATTGCACCGGAGTCCCGGTTCTACAGAGTCATTAGAATTGTTGGAGCTGACGCTTCTAGATATCTACACACTCCGTTCGCAGAAATCCAAACTGCCTTCGGCTCACTGTAAACCTTAATTAAGGTTTAATAAACAGGCGGGAGTTTTTGACTCCCGCCTGTACCTTTTTGGTCTATATACTTGTAGAAATGAAATACGTCAACAGAACTAATAAAACAATATATTTGCCCTCTGGAATGGTTTTCAGACCTTTCGAAGAAAAAATACTTCAAAAAGAAATTCCAATTATAAAGGGAATTGATGTCGTTCTCCAAAAGAAGAAGAGAGCTTCAACTTTTGTGAAAAAGAAGTCTGTGAAACAAGTTAAACCCAAAAAAGAAAATAAAATAAAATCTGATGGTGCACAACAAAAAGAAAAGACAAAAGAGAGGACCTCAGAGTAGAGCAGGGGATACCTTTTCTGAACCGAGAAGTCCGTATATTCTTGATAGAGAGAATTTTGGACTTGACATTTCTAAAATTAATAGAAATTTAATTGGGGAAGAAGGGGAATTAACAGACTTTGATAAAATAATTAGAGACTATGTGCTCCTTCAAATGGGTCACCCAGTAGTAAGAGTAGAGCTTACAGATCAACAAATTAAAGTCTGTTTAGATGAGTCTATATCCACTCTCCAATATCATGCTCCTCAATGGATGACTCAGATTATAACTTTTACTACTACTCCTAATGTTAATAAATATGAATTACCTGATTGGGTAGCTCAAAACTTAGAATACGTAGTTTATAAAAAAGATCTTCTAACTGCTCCTAGTTTAGCAGGTGCTAAAAGTCTGGAGGAAGATATCTTTATTAGATACTTCCAAGATACTAATATTTTTAGAGCTATGGATATGAGTCAGTTCTATCTAATTCAGCAAAACTTAGAAATGCTTCGTAAGATTTTAAGCAGCGAAGGGGCCTGGGATATAGTGGATGGAAAATATCTTATTCTATATCCTACTCCGAAAGAATTCGAAGAAGCAATTATAATTTACAGAGCTTTAAATCCAGAAACCATACATCCTTTCTATTTGAATTGGCTTCAAAAATATTCATTAGCCTGCTCCAAAATAATTTTAGGAACTATCAGAGGGAAATATAGAACTCTCCCTTCCCCAGCAGGAGGAGCACAATTGGACGGAGAAATGCTTCGTCGCACAGGGGAAGAGGAAAAAGTTAATCTTCTTCAGAGGCTTATTGACGAAATTGAAGATCCCCTTTACTTTACAATGTACTAATGGTTACTAATGAAGAAATTCGTCCAACCGCTGATTTCTTTAGAAATGTAATTGATGAATTAGAAAATTCGGGATATGCTACTAATTTCACTAAAGAATATACAGAAAAATTATCTCAATTATTTGATAATTTAACATATATTTCTTCTGAAGAAAAAGAGATTTCAGTAGCCTTTATCTATGGATCTGTCGAAAGGGCTGTAGGGAAACGACAAGAGAAAAATACACTAACTTTACCAATAGTATCTTTTTCTTTTCATTCCTTGACAGAATCAAAAGACAGACAAAAATATGACCCTCTTATTAATTTTGAAACATCCTTTGATAAAGCAAAACAAGAATATAAAAGAGTTATTTCAAAAGTTCCAAAACCTATAAAATTAAATTATAAAATAAATCTTTATAGTAAATTTATTGAAGATTTAAATCAACTTACAGAAAAAATTGAAGCTAAATTTAACCCTTCTTTAGAAGTTTCTGTAAGTTTCAATAAAAAAGGAAAAGCTTTTATAACTGATAGGCAAGAAGCTACGAGTGTTATTCTTGGAGATAAACAAGATAGAGTTTTAAAAAGGTCTCTTGTGATAACTATTGAGACTTACATACCTTCTGAAAGATTTTTAGTTACTAATACTAAAAAATCTAAATTTAAAACTGAACTGTATGTAAACGATGTTTTAGATGAGCCGCTAGGAAGTTTAGCTCCAGTTACAGAAGATCTAGGGTTGGTAATAACTTATTCCGACGGGTATAAAGCTTATGTTGATGTTAGGTACCCTTCCAAACCTAGTAAAACTATCCAACTAGACGGAAGTATTCCAGTAGCTTTTCTCGTTCACGGAGCAGGAGACGATAGAAGTTCCCAAGCAGCTAAAGCTTTTCTCATCTCTCTAGAAGAGGAAGTAATGACGGTTACTTTTGACATAAGAGGGCAGGGGGCTTCATTAGATGTTTTGAATGATAATACAAAATATGGAAGGACTACCCAACTTTCCTTTAGAGAGCAGATGGATATTTATGAAATAATGAGATTTGTAATCGATAAATATTCAGGTAAGACTTCCGCTATTGCAGCCAACCCTAATAAAATTGCTTGGTTAGGGTTTTCTCAAGGGGGATCTTATTCTTTAATGGCTAATGGATTGTCAGAAACTGCGGTACCTGAGGAAGTAATAGAGAATTTCAAATGGAAAGATATAGTTACAAAGACAACTTATACTTCGTCCGATAAGTTCCCAAAAATTTCTTTCACCGCGATGGGAGGAGTCCCTCCTTCTCTTAATAGGTTAGCTGTTGATTATGGTTATATTTTTCCACACACAGCAGCTAGATCTCACTACAGAGTAAATACTCCTGATTGGATTTTATATCCTGGAGCCCCCGGTTCTCCACCTTATGATGGTTCTCTTCCAAAAAAGGAAGCTGGAATGAAAATGTGGTTAAGACCAGACATCTGGAGACAAATTAGTAACGTCGGAGCTTCTTCTACAGGGGACGCTAATTACCCTGATGCTATTTTAAGCGTGTCTTCTTTAGCTGATTATTTTGATGGGATTTTCTCAGGAGATGTTGGAACTTCTTTCGATTCTGAGTCTTCTAGTTTTTATAACTGGTCCGAGACGATGGATTCTCTAATAGTTGAAAGCACTGTCCCTTTACTTTATACTCAAGATCCTAATGATTTTTATATAGATATTAATCCTGTTCTAGATGTTCTTTATAGAAGATTTGTGTATGATCAAGGACCTAACGGAACTTTAAACAAAGGAAATTTTTTCATTAGATTTGGATATCCCGCTCACGGTGTTTTTATTGTTCCCGGAGAATTGGGAAAATATAAATTATTGGAAAGAGTTTTTTTTAGAAAACATTTATTAAATATTGATTATCCTCCTTGGTTTGCAACTTATAGTTTAGAAAAAAATACTATTCTTGCTAAAGTAAAACCTAATGTTGTTTTTCCTAACGATTTAAGTTCAGCTCCTTTTGGAAGTTTAAAGCTGGATCCGGGGTGGAAATGGAAATACATTGGACTTGAACCGGAATCTATACAAGCAGACCAACGAATACTCTTTACTTCTAGTGGAATTACTACAGGAGAAAGTACCTCCTCTGTTTATTTTTGTTCTGGAACTTCTAGATTAGCCACTGCATTCCCTGCTTCCGGAGGAGAAACAGATTACTTTATTAATCATAGTGTTTCTTCTGGTTTCGATGTATCAGCATATTATGATATTGCAAAAAATGCAAACACTCCTGATTTAAACAACCCTGGTTTTGTCACATATAATTTTGGTCCTACGCAGTTAACAGCAAGTGGGCTTATAGCAAGTACTTCTGCAGAGTATGAGTCGGGTACTTTAGCAGGATCTTCTATTTTATGTGGTCCGGTCGAAGTCCTTTTGCATGCTTCAGGAAATGCTCCTTTTATGTTAGGAGTATCTCTATGGGATAAATATACAACTCTCTTAGGGGATGAGAGATCTATTTTTATAACAAACGGATACATTACACAACCCATCCCAGAGAAAGCCAAAGAGCTTAATTCTTATTTATTTCATATGGGAGTTGAATTCTATCCTTTATTAGCAAATCATAGATTGTCAGTCATTGTAGAAGCTTATCCGTGGTTTAGGCAAACTATGGGCCCTGCTGATCTGGTAAAAGAAGGAGTTTTCAGACCCGGTATGTATTTACATAATTTTGATGTGGTAATAAAGGAACATCCTGACTCTTCAGATATAGTAAATACTATTGACCAAAGAGCAGAAACTTTATTTCTGAATAGAGGAGCTTTGACTACAACTCAAAATCACGATTGGATGAGAATAACAATTCCTATACTTCCCATTACTAAAGCTCTTATTTTAAAAGATGATCAAGGAGGATTTCTAGGCACAGGGGAAGGTGGTTCAGGCGGATTCCTTAATAGCGGATTGGGAGAAGACCCGGTCATATAAAATGAGCAATATAGAAACTTCGTCGATAGGTCCCCACGATAAAAGACCACCTTCTGTTTACTTTAGGAATATTGTAAAGGAACTTAGAGATTCCGGGTACAAATCTGATTTTACTAGAGAATACACGTCTCAATTATTGAGTATGTTTTCTGGTTTAAGATATATTAATGCTGAAAGCAAAATAGTTGAAGTAACAACTATTTACGGCTCTCCAGAGAGAGCCGTAGGAAAGAGAAATGAAAAATTATCTTTAATTCTTCCTCTGGCCTCTTTAACAATACACTCCTTTGCAGAAGGAGCAGAAAGACAAAAATATGAGCCTCTTATTAATTTTGAAACTATATTTGATAAAAATGAGCAACGGCATAAAAGGGTAGTTTCTTTACTACCTAAACCCGTTAAACTCAATTATCAATTTAATTTATACAGTAAATTTATCGAAGATTTAAATCAATTAGCAGAGAAGATAGAGTTAAAATTTAACCCTTCTCTGAAAATTCCTGTTAGTTTTGATAGTCAAGCGCAAGCTTTTGTAACAGACAGACAAGAAGCGGTAAGTACTATTCTAGGAGATAGACAAGACAGAGTGGTAAAAAGATCCTTTGTTTTCTCCATTGAAACTTATATTCCCGCCGAAAGATTTCTAGTTACTAATACAGGACATATTGAAAAGTTTAATCAGGAGCTTTTTCTAACTGATTTCGCTGTTTCGGCAGATCCTCGCTATTAAAAATCTATTATTTACTTTCAAAAATCAATAAGTTTATTGATTTGGTAGTAGTAAATATATTTAGGAACGAGTAATTACTAGAAATGATGAAGGAAATTCGTAATAAAACAAGACAGCACAAAAAGTTGCTAGTTAACAAAAACGGGAAATCTGACGAAATAGTTATAGCTCCCTCCCAAACTATTGTTATCCCGGAGTCATGGATAACATGTCAGACACATAATATGGCTCGAATGCAGTTCATTTCAATTGCAAATTATGACAAGTAATACTATAAAGAGGAATAAAAATGCCTACGTTTACTAGCCCCGGAGTTTATTTTGTAGAACAGGATTTTTCTGAGTATGCACCTTCTATAAGCTCAACAATTCCTGCCGTAATCGGATACGCGTCTAAGGGACCTATTGATAAGCCTACTTTAATCACTAGCGCGAAACAATTAGTCGATACCTTTGGTCGCCCAGATCAAGTGAATGACGGAGAACACACTATTCTAGGTGCTCTGGAAATATTAAAAAAAACTAACACTCTGTACTACATCCGTCCTTCTGACGGATCTGCTACTCAAGCCACCGCTTCATTAAGAATGGGATCATGCCCAGGAATAGGGGTTGTTGCGCCTACATCGCCAGCGGCTAATTACGCTATGCAGGTAAGCTCAGTCATTGATTCAGGAGGAACCGAAAAATTATCAGACCCTGTTAATTTCACTTTTGCAGGGGGAGCAACCGCAGGAGCTTTCCTTACAAATTTAAGAGCTGCTGCTGACGGGGTAACATCTGATATCTCCTTTTTCACTATGGAGGACCTAGAGAATTCTACTGCTTCCGCAGCTATTGTTGGTTTCGCGGCGGGTATCTCTTCTAGAGTCCATTGTGCTATTTCTTCGGGTACTGTTTTAACCCCTTCTGCTGGAGTTTCTGATATTCTTACACCTCTAGGAACCTCTGGAGAAGACGTAGGATTCGCAAGTAGCGTAACTGCAAGCGGGACTCTTATTAGTGCCACCGCGCTTGCTTTCGATATATCAGGACTAACCAAGGGGGCTGGTTTTAATGCCAGCACAGATGCTGCAGGGAACCAAACTGGAGCACAAGTATCCGTTACTAGCCAAGCAGGGCCAAGACAACTTTTCTCGTCTTATAATGACGGAAGTTTTTTAGAAGCTTTCGATTTTAATTGGGACGGAGCTACAGCTTCCTCTAACAATAGTTGGATTCAAGATATTCTAACTAGTGACGAGGATACTACTAAGAGTGATTTGTTACTTGGTTCATTTGTGGGATCAGCTATTACTGGAAGCACTTATTCAAGAAGCGGTTTCACGGGCTGGTTTGACAAGTTGTTTACTAATAGCGAAGTAGCATTACAGGATGGAGCAGGGGATGCCACTTCCGGAAACCCTTTCTTCCCTAAACTTATCTCTTCAGAAACAGGAACTAAAACTGGCCTTACAGGAGGAACTAATGGGGATGATTTATCCAAGCAGGTAAGTTCCTACACAGGAGCTGCTCACTCAGCTAATAGAACAGGTATCTACGCTCTTCAAGATGATTCTTTGAATATCTCTATGGCATGTATCCCGGGAGTAAGTAATCAAACAATTCAAAACGATTTAGTCTCCTTAGCAGAATCCACTGAGGCTTTTTTAGCAATAATAAATCCTCCTGAGAGTTTAACTCCACAAGAAGCAGTATCGTGGCACAATGGAACAGGAAGTCTGAGAACAAATTCTCTTAATTCTTCTTTTGCTGCAATATACTACCCTTGGCTTCAAATCTTTAACACTTTTGACGGGGTAACTTCTTTTGTGACTCCTGATGTTTATGCCATAGCTACTATGTGCCACACTGATAGCGTTAGTGACCCTTGGTTTGCGCCTGCCGGAGTTGTTAGAGGTCGCCTAACTAAGCCTTTAGATGTTCAATATATCCTAAATGCCGGAGATAGACAAGTTCTTTACTCTGGGGGAAACGTTATTAATCCAATTTCTAAATTTGTTCCTGACGGTATCGTAATCTATGGTCAAAGAACTGCTCAAAGAGCTCCAAGTGCCCTTGATAGAATTAACGTCAGAAGAATGATGATTCTTTTGAGAAAGACAATACTTGCAGCTACCCAAACATTTGTATTCGAACCTAATGACCCTTTGACTTGGACTCGAGTTACAGATACTATTAACCCTCTCCTTGATGATATTACTCGTCGAAGAGGAATCACTGACTTCAAAGTTGTCTGTGACGAAACTACTAATACGCCTTTAAGAATTGACAGAAACGAACTTTGGTGTCAAGTCAGAATTAAACCTACAAAGACTGCAGAGATCATTATCTTCGAAGTTAATATCACCAGTCAAAGTGCGTCAATCTAACAAATTTGATGTAATTGCTATATAATATAAAGAGGAGAAAAGAACAATCGCTAACGCCTACTATGCTACACAAACTAACAGGACACTTGTCCTTGGCAAGACTCCTGGATTATCCCACGCGCTAGAATCATATCGTAAGTATCAATGGGAGGTCGAAATTGAAACCGGTCTTTCAGGAGATAAAAGTGCTTTAACTCTAGCTGCTAAGAATGTTACACCAATCCAATTAACTTCAGAGGATATTGTTGTTCATAGAGTGAACGATAGGTTCTTCTACCCTGGTCTTGTAGCTCCTGAAGAAGTTACAATCACTTTTGATAACTTAGTGAAAGGTCAAGTTGCTGAACAACTTTTTGATTGGTTTTCAAGTGTTTATGATCCTGTTCATGGAATTTTTACTCCTGGTTTCCTACAAGGTGCTGGAACCTTTAAAAGAAATATTAAGTTATTCCAATTAGACAACACAGGCTTCCCGGTTAAGCATGTTCACTTGTTCGCTGCTTACCCTAAAATGTGGAAAGTTAATGATTTCACCTACGGTGAGAACGAATTCCATACTATCGATGTTACCTTGAGATATGACTTCGTAACCCAAGAAGCTGGATTAGATACTTAATCCTTATAACGTAAATTAAAAAGATATAATAGAGGAAGTAAAAAATTACTTCCTCTATTGTTTTTTCTATAATAAATTATGAATAAGTTACTTTCAAATTCAATTTTTCCTCTTTGTAGGGATCATAATATTAATATGATTCCTTCTCCGGGATATCCTTTTGAGTTTTTGTGCACAAATTGTATAAAAGATTTAGGTGACGATGTATCTGATTTTTTTAATGCATGTAGAGGTGGGTTTTTGAGTAGATATAATGAGGAAGAATCAAATAAAGACTCATGGAATTTAAATCAGACCTTTTTACCCTTTTAAAAGAAGTAGCAGAATTTGCATCTCCAGAAGACGAAGCCAGGGCTAAAAGAAAATGGTTAGGGGATTTATCTTCTGGTGGAGAAAAATGGACTCCAGAAGACGTTGAAACCTCTATCCAAGATAAAATCTCTGGAGGAGGATTAGAAGGAGTTCCAACTCCCTATAAAATTTATTCTCCACACGGCTCTAATCATCTGTTCTGGCAGTCTCAATCTGGTGGTACTCACTACATGCCTAAGGATCAAGCAGGCCGTCTTTCAGGGCAGTATCAGGAGCTTTTAAAACAAGGGGGAACTGATGCAGATTTTGCAACATATGACATGATGCACCCCGAGGGCACGTCTGAGGGGGACCTAGACCTAACCTCTGATTACCGTGCCTTAGGAATGTCTCAAGACCCCGAGCATGGGGATAAAAATTATCTACAATCAGAAGAAGAAGGTGGAATGCCAACTTTGGCAGCGGATAGAGTTAGGCCGGAAGATCAACCTAGAATTGATATAATTAGAAAAAATGCTGAAAATAAGTTTATAGATGAAATCATCTCTAAAGACGGAACTTTATGGGATTTACCAGGAGTTAGGCTTATTGATAATCCTCAAGCTGAGTTCACTAAAGTAAGGGGGTTTATAGAGCCTAGACCTCTTGAAAAATGGGATTCTGAAAATCCTAGAGAAGATTGGGCTAATAAGATTTCTTTAAAGAGAATGGTCAATGATTATACCAACTATATGTTCAGAATGGGAGAGCTCACTATTGATGAAATTGAAGAGAATATGAATAATAATATTATTAAAAGTTTCTCTTTATTAGACAAGTTTATTAATCATAAAGATCAATTAGTTTCACAAGATTATGACGAACTTACAAGCATGGTTCAAACAGATGGAAAAACTATTTTTATTACTCTAAGTAACGGAAATAGAATGACTATGCATAACAATACTCTCTCTAAAGAAATTATAAAAAGATTTTCTGAAGATCCTGCTTTAGAATACCCCGATATTGTGCCAGAGTACACTAAAAGTAACAGAATTCTTACTCCAAATAAAATTCTTACAGCTACTGTGGAAGATGCTAAAAGAGAAAAATATTATGATTTAGTAGGGACTCTAGGGGAGTTTTTAGTAGGTGCTACAGGTCTTGTTAGTAGAAATCCTGAAAAGGCTAGAGAATTAATGGCACAAGCAGCTTACTACGCTAAAGGAAAAGTTCAGGACATCCAACAAGCTATAGATGTTATCACAAATTATGGTGAAGTAGACTTGGAATTAGCCTGTAAGTCTTTACAGGAATACGCTTTATTCGATTTAATGAACCAGATGGATAATGATCCAAATGGTTGGAGTTTTAGTGGGCAAAAAGTCGATACAACAGATGTAAGACAATTATTAGCAGGAATCGTTTTTCATCTAAGAAAACCTTTGGAATTGAGTTCTAAAGATGATTTAAACTATACTGACTATTTAAGAACTGGTGATATGGAGAAAGGTGATTTTAAAAATCAAGATGGAATTTTCCTTTATGCTTCTGAAGATTTAGCAAAGCTTGATGCTGAAGAAAAATTTGGAATAGTTAATTTCTCAGGAAATCAAATACCCGTAAACCAAAAGCAAATAGCTACTTTTAAAGATGTAGAAGGGGCTGACAAGCATAGAGGTATTAAAAGCCAAGTAAACGGTGGAAAAGTTAACTTTCTTAACTTTATTAGAGCAGGAGCTGAGGACTATTTGCAAACTATGCTTGATTTTACACAAGATTCTTTTTCAAGAAGTCAAGGAAGAGAAATGAGCTCAAATGTGGTAAGGCATATGAAGGATATTTTCACTGATGTCCAAGATCTACATACAAAAATAGAACCTGTTCTTAATAGTGAAAATATTTTTGAAGAAGTCAAAGAAACTCTTATAGATCGTGTTCATTCCTCTACTCTTAATTCTACAGAAAGAAGGGGAAGAATTAAAGAACTGGAAGGTCTTAAATTTGATAGAACAGGAAAAGGAAAAGGTGGAGTACCAATTTGGACTGACAGAGTAAAATTAGCTAATTATACTCTTATAGGTAAAATTCTTAGTTTAGCTAAACCTTCTGTTAGTGGAAGAACTACTGCTTCTCAAAAAAGATTTGTTGGTATTACAAGTTTACTTATGACTAATGCTGAAATAAAAGAAGATTTATCCGATATAGGATTTATGGTTTCTGATAACTTTCAAGGAAAACTTTACAGATCAGCTCAATCTAAAATTATTGATCCTCTTGTAGCTGGCATTATTAAGAATCCTAACCTTGTTTACGTTGCTAGGGAAGAAGGAAGGACAATTTCTATTATTGACCCAGATAACCACGCTAGAGTTGCTTTATCATTAACCTTTTCAAAATCTCCAGGAATGCCTTTACAGTCTAAGTGGAGTAATGCTTTTCTTCTAAGCAAAGCTCATTCAGTATTATCTTTATAAAGAAATATTTCCGTTGGTAAGTTAAGTATATCATCAAGTAAGTATAAGGATATTTGTTTATTAGGTATATTAACTTCTTTATCTTTTAAGTACTGATGGAATTTTTTAAGTTTAGTTATAACTATAGGTTTATTTCTAGTCTTTTTGTAGATTAGTAACCAGTCTTTATTATTATTCTTAGAGTCTCTTTTAGCTTGTCTAATGAACTTATCAAGTTCATTATTTTCTTTGAACAAATCAAATATATTTATATTATAGCCAGATTTTGCCTCGATAACGAAAATAAATTCCTTCGGGGTTATAAGGTCTCCATATATCGCAATATGTTCCGGTAAATCATGGGTTGTAGCAAAAGCTCCTGAGCCCGGAGTCCTGGCAAATTCCTTGGTTTTGAACTTAGAGTTAAAGAGCTTTGCCAGCTGTCTTTCAAAATTTGCTCCTTTCCTTCGAGAATTGATTCTCTTCTTCTTTTTTCGTAGGGTCGCTTCCAAGTCCGATAGGTCTAGGTCATCTTCCATATTTTTTTAGGGCTAAGCCCCCTCTCCCGTACTATTATAATACACCGAAAGGAATTTATTATTTTTTTTAACTCGTAAAAATTTTACAAAAATGAATTTTTCAGAACAAGTCGTAATTAAACTCACAGAAGAAGAGTTGAAGAATTACAAGAATTTTCGCAAGACAGCAAAACCTGTTGATATTGAGGATGATATGTTTGATAGACAACTCTTCTTAGCAGGAGCCAGTTGGCTCTCTACGCGTCTTTCAGAGGAAATAACTGCCGCAATGCTGAATACTACTTCTGGGAGCCCTGAACAAGAGCCTTCTAATGAATGATACCTCTTTAGGTTCTTTTGCCCCTGCTAGAAAATTCGCGTTTTATGAAATTAAGTCTAGAGATGAGTACTCCGTTGTAGAGGAATTACGTCATTTAAGGTATTTCAGGAAGAAAATACATCTATTATTCGTATCCCCGTGGGATAAAAGGAGTGGATATCTTCTGAGCTCTCTAAAGGCTCATTATGGGGAGTTTAAACCGGTTTATTCTGATTCAATTACGGATTTAGTAAAGGATGGGTCTGAGAACAAATTAGTTTTTGTTGTAAATTCTTGGGATACTCCTGAAATTTTCGCTATGCGGGATGTCTCTGTTCTTGTGGACACGGTTCCCTCTCTATTAGTTCTTAAAAAAGGAGGAAGGGTTATCCGAGAAGATTATTATTCCTTTTTACTAGATCAATTTTTCAGTGGGGAGACTTTTAACTCTTTAAGAGAGTTTTTTAGCGAGTAATTCTTTATATTCTTCCATTTTCATACTATAACGTTTATTTTTACTGTATATTAATTTTAAGTTGTTTAGTATAACTGTTGTGAAATAATTAAAAGCTGTTCCTTGCTCCTTATTGAAATTCTTTAGAATTTTGAAAATGAGAAAAAAACACTCTTGTCTCGCATCGTCATAATCAACAGAAAATTTAAAAGTTTGTAAAATATTCGTTATTAGTAAATCTAACATGCTTATAAGTTCATTTTCGACCTCTTTATTAGAAGGGTCTGTACTATAGCTCTGTATAAGCTCTTCAAATCTCTTATTATCAATATAGTGTTGTTTTTTCTTTTTTTTCTTTTTAGCCATCGAGTATTATGAGATCTTTTATCTCAAGTCCCCCTTCCTTTAGTTTAGGTACGTCTAAAATAAAAGACGTAACTCATTATAATAACAATATTAACTCCGATTCATATAAAAATATTTGTGGAAATTGTAAAATTAGTGATTTTAATAGAAGTTTTCACTGTCATCTCCCTGATATATCTACAAAAGTTTCAGAGGATATAGATGTTTTGCTTATAACAGAGAGCTGGGATGATAATCCTAATGCGTTTACTGGGAAAGCTTCTGAGGAAAAAGAAAGAGGAGTCATTGATCCTGTTTATCTTGGGCGTATGACTCAAACTTTGAGTTTTGGAATGGATAGGCTCCACGATAGGTTTTCTTTAGAAGAGTGGAAAGAGCCTAAGCCAACGATTAATATGTGTTTTAATGTAGCTGTTAAATGTCCAGCGGTGAGGGCTTTGCAAGATATAGGAGTTAAAAGTTTGAATTTATGCTCCACTTATATAACAGAAGAGATTAAAACTCTAGGACCTAAGAACATTCTTCTTTTCGGTCCTTTAGCTATAAAAGCTGTTCTTAAAAAGGGACGAGCTCAGTTTTTATACGGGAAAGTAGTCCATACCGAGATTGACGGACATGAATGTAAAGTAGGGTGTTTACCTTCCGTAGAAAATCTTAGAATTAGTAATACAGAAATTCAAACACATATTTTTTCTATTTTAACAGACTTCTTTATAAAAGAGAAGGATTACGATACTATTTTAGAGCATGAGTTTGGAGCTACGGTAATTACAGGATTAACTGAAAAGGATATTCAGAAAGCAGTTGAATACTTGTCGAATATTGACTGTAATAAGGTTGCTATTGATATAGAGACTACTGGATTGAATTTTCTTGAAGAGAAGATTACAAGTATTAGTTTAGCCTTTAAATCTGGGGAGGAAAGGGTGGTAGTAGCCTTGGACGCAGAAACCTTATTCAGAGAGGATATAATGCCTATAATAAAGAAGATTCTAGCTGACCCTTTTCTTGTTAAAATATTTCATAACGCCCAGTTTGATACTAAATTTCTTTATAGGGATGGTCTGGAAGTTGTCCCTCCTATAGCGGATACAAAGATTTTTGCCCACCTTTCCAACGAGAATGAGCCTAAAAGCCTATCTTTTCTTACTAAAAAGTTTTTTCCCGGCCTTGTTTAAATGTTAACTATCAGCAACCCCGACGAAGTTGATTGGGCTAATATTCCTAAGGAAAAACTCCTAATAGGAAATGCCCTCGATTCTTTTATAACGTATAATCTGGTGGATCAGATTAAAATTCCTGCTAACAGCAATCAAGTAGCAATTCTTCTATCTAAATGTCTTCCTGTATTTTCTGAATTAGAATATAATGGTTTAGATATAGATTGCGAAAAGCTTAAAACTATTTTAGATAAATTAAAACAAGAAATAATAGAAATAGAAGATTCTTTAAAAACTTCTCTTCTTGTAGAAAAGTATAAAGATGAAACAGAGACTGATATCTTTAATATAAAATCTAGTAAACAGTTGAACGCTTTTTTCAAGTATTCAGAAAGTATTCTAGCCACAACTTTTCTAACTTTTGCGTCGATAGACAAGAGCCTTAAAACAGGTCTTTATTCTTTTAATGAAGCTAATCTTAAGAAGTTAGAAGCATGGCTTAATGAAGCAGTAAATATAGCTCATGATTCTTCCCACGGAGGAGCAATCCCTCTTCTCTCCCAGGAAGGAGAAAGCCTAATAGAAGTAGTGAACAGCATTCTTAAATTAAGAGAGTTATACAAGTTAAGAGATTCCTATTTTCAAACTTCTTTAGATGTTATAGAGAATATAGGAGTTCCAAAGTTGTTTTGCCAGTACAATCTTACAGGGACAGTTACCGGTCGCTTAAGTTGCGAGGCTATGTCTTTTAATAAGAATAAAGTGGGAGTATCTATGCATACTCTCCCAAGGAATGAGCAGTTTAATATGAGAGACGTGGTAGTTCCTTCCAAAAAGGAAAGAGAGGCTGGAGATTTGTTTGTTACTATTGATTATTCTTCTATGGAATTACGAGTAATGGCACAGGCTTGTCAGGATATCGAATTATGTGCGGCGTATCAAAACGAAGATTCTGATCTTCACACTATAACTGCTAGTAAAATTTTTGGAAAAGATGCAAGTGACATAACAGCAGAAGAGAGACAGACCGGGAAAATGACTAACTTTCTTACCATCTATGGAGGAGGTCCTAAAAGATTGGCGGAATCATTAGGGAAACCTCTTTTGGAATGTAAAAGAATCATTAGAGATTATCATAAAGCTTTTCCCGGCATAGATGAATATAGGAATAGAGTAGTTTCTTATCTGCGTAGGAATAACCATTCTGTATCTTTATTTGGGCGATATAGACATTTAATTGTTCCCTATAAGGATATTTATGATAAATTTGATAAATTTAGAGTAGAAAGACAGGCTGTGAATTCTATTATTCAAAGTACTGCTTCTGATATTCTATTAGTTGCTCTTTTGAATTTCGATATGTTTATAAAGGAAAAGAATCTCAAAGGGCGAATAGTAGCTACTGTTCACGATTCTATTGAGTTTGTTATGTCTTCTATAGATTTTTTTAAATATTTTCAAGAGATATTAAACTTGTTCCATCATCCTAACTACGAAAAAGTAGGTATGGCAAATTTATATGAATATGGACCCGGAGGTATGTTAATTACACGTTCTATTGAAGAAGGATGGACAATTCCTCTAGAGATTGATGTGGAAGTTGGTAGATCTTTTGGTTCTAATATTCCTGTAAAATTTAAAAGAAATAAGGATACTTCCAATTATGATATATTAAATCCTGGTGCTATAGTTAATTATGTGAAGGAGCTTTCTGTTGCCTAAGAATTATAAAGAAGCAGTTATCATTACTGATTTACACCTAAGGGATGATATACATCCTAAATATCTCGATGCTCAATTAGCCACTTTAAAGAGAATAGTTACTTCTAAAAAGTATGATTGTGTATTAATTTTAGGAGATATTTTTGAGCATAGAACCTCCAAAAGTATAGTTTTAATAAAATTCTATGAATTTCTGAAATCTATTAAAACCGGACGTATTATAATCTTAAGGGGTAATCACGATACTGTCTCTAAGACTAACACAACAGAAACAATCTTATCAATGTATGATAATGTGGCAGAAATAGTAGACGATGTATCTGATATTTCTATATTTAAAACTCCTTGTACTTTTATCCCTCATTTCGAAGATGACCAGATTTTAGCAAAAGCGGTAAGTAAAACAAAAAATTTGGTGTTTGGTCATTTTGGTATTCACGGTATGGTTACAAATGGAGGTTATGTATATGAGTCTGTTTTGAAGCCTTCTGATTTCAACAACCGAGGAATCCTCGGTCATATACATGCTCATAAGATTTATGAAAACAAGGTTCATATTGTAGGTAATCAATATACGGTTAATTTTGGAGAAGCTAACCAAGAAAAATATTATTATGAGTTAAAGTTTTATAATAACGGAGAGGTTGATATTTTTCCCAAAAAAGTTAAATTTGGAATAAAACATTTAAATGTTAATATGGAAAATATCCATAAAATTTATAAAAAGTTTAATATTAAAGATTTTTTTACTTTGTTGCGAGTGAATATAGATGAGTTGGATATGTTTAAAGAACGAGAAATTAGAAATGAATTGAATAAAAAATATCATTATGATTTATTAGATTTAAGATTTGATAATATTTTAGATAAAAATTCTTCAAAGTTTTATACTAACAAAAAATTATTTTCAATTAATGAAGGAATTTTAGAAGATTATATACAACAAAATGAATCTACTTTTTCTAAAAATGAGTTAAGAAAAACTTTAACTGAAATTTATGATTTTAAATAAAATAAAAATTAGAAATTTTTTATCTATATCTGAAATTGATTTAGATTTTTCTAAATTTGAGGGGGTTACTTTAATAAAAGGTATAAATAATGATTTTAGTATACCTACCTCTAACGGGAGCGGAAAATCTGCAATTATAGAAGCTGTTATCTGGGGTTTATTTGGAAAAACTATTCGCAAAACTGTTGAGAAGACTTTATCTCATTTCGTAACTGCTAAAGGATGTTTTGTAGAATTAGTTGTGAATGATGATATTATTATTAGACGAGGAAAAAAGCCTAGTAAGCTGGAAGTGATTTCTGATGGAAAAAATATCTCTAAAGAATCGGTCCCAAAGACCCAAGAAGAGTTAGAGAAGTTACTTGATGTTTCTTATAAGTCAACTTTAGCATCTCTAGTTTTCGGACAACATAACTCAGTTAATTTTATTGCTTCCTCTCCAGAAGAAAAGAGAAATCTTATACAAAGATATCTTAGCGTTGATAAGATTTTTGAGCTTAGAGACTCTACTTTAAAATTAAAGTCTGGAGCCAACTCTTCTCTAAAGGAAGAACAAACTAAATTTAATATTTATAAGAAAGAATTGGATTTCATTTCAGAAAAAATGAAAAGAAGTAAAAAAGCTATTAAGGAAGGATCTTCTCTCTTACAAAATCCAAAAATATTAGACTTGATTAAAAAGAAATCTCTGGAGGAACTATACGACCAGGAGGCGTTTCGAGAAAACTTGTCATCTGAAATTGCCGACCTTATACGGCAAAAAGAAACGTTAAATAAATTAATCATACAAAATAAAGAATTAATCGATTTTCTTACAAACAGTAAATGTCAAAATTGCGGTTTTAGGGTGGAAGCTAACACAAAAAAAATGGAAGAAGTAAAAGAAGATTTGGAAGAAATTAGAAGAAAAATAAAAAAAGTAGAAATATCTCTCAAGAAGAAATCTAAAGAACATGATAATGTTACAATTCAACTTTCTAATTGTGATTTAGATGTTCTCAGGGATTTGAGTAAAATGGAGAGTGAGCTTACTTCTTTAAAGGATTCCGAAAAGAGATACAAAGAAATGTATTCTTCGTCAGCGGGAAAAGCTGAGGTTTATAAGAAGAAATATGAATTGTTTAAATTTTGGGAACGAGCCTTCTCTGAAAAGGGGCTTATAAAGTATATCATTAGAAATGTTTTAGGTTTCTTGAATAAGAGGTGTAACCATTACTTATCTTTTTTGTCTAATTCTACTTTTAAGATAAATCTTTTAGATGATTTGACTATAGACATTTTCCATGGAACGTGTCAAAAGCATTACGATGTACTATCAGGAGGAGAAAAAAGGAGACTGGAGATGTCTGTTACTCTTGCTCTTAATGACCTAGCATCTTTGTCTAATAATACCCAGACCGATTTGGTGTTTTTCGACGAAGCCGTCGAAAATCTTGATACTGAAGGCGTAAAAGGATTTTTCAACTTGCTAAAAGAAATTTCAAAGATTAAAAAGATTTTTGTTATCACTCATAACCAGTACCTTAAGTCTTTGTTGGACGATATAACCACTATCACTGTGGAGAAAACTGAGAGCAAATCGAAGGTCACAAAAATAGATTATAAGAACAAGTCGAATGGCCTATAATAGGTACCTTCCTACATACAGAGGACAGTAATGAAAAAGAAACCCCAAAGATACCTTGCGAAAAAAAAATTAGCTAGGCTTGTTCGTAATGAAAATTTTAAAAGGGATTTTATTAATGAAAACGGAGGTTGTTGCTCTGTTTGTGGCTACAGTAAATGTGCTAATGCTTTAGTTTTTCATCACGTGAACCCTAAAACTAAGAAATTTGCTCTTTCTAAAATACATAGAAAAATAAGAGAATACGGTAAAAAAGCTGTTCTGAAAGAAATAGAGAAATGTGAACTGGTATGCCATAATTGTCATAGTGAAATTCATTATGAAGAATGTAGAAATAATTTAAGGAGATTAATAACGGAAGAAAGCTAATGTCAGTAATAGAACAAGAACCAGAAGGAATAGGTCTCGATATTTTTGAGAAAAGATACGCTTATCCAGGAGAAACTAAGTGGAAGGAAAGATCAAAAGCAATTGCTAAGCATATTTCCGTCGCGGAGCCTGACGATAAGAAAGCCCTCACCGAACAGAAATTTTACGATATTATAAGGTCTATGGACTTCCTTCCTGGAGGACGTATTATTTTTGGAGCAGGAAGATCAAATTATAATCTTTTAAATTGTTACGTTTTGACACCTGATGACAATGTAGGGAGCATAGGAAAGACTATAGCTGATATGTACAAGATTTCTTGTGCCGGAGGAGGGGTTGGTTTTAATTTCTCTAATATTAGACCTAGAGGGGATGATATTCAGAATATAAAAAATTCGGCTCCTGGGTCTGTGTCTGTAATTAAAATGATTAATGAAATTGGTAACCATGTTAAAGCAGGGAAAAACCGTCGAACAGCTCTTATGGGGATTTTAGATGTAACTCATCCTGATTTGATGGAATTTTTAACCATTAAACTTACGCAAGGAGAATTAAGTAATTTTAATATTTCAGTAGGAATTACTGATCGATTTATTGAAGCTGTCGAGAATGACGAAGAATGGGAATTTTGTTTCAACGGGAAATTTTATCAAGTATACGAAGTAATAGCTAACACCAAAAAAAATAAGTCTTATACTATTCAGCTCCCTGCTCTCTCAGAGGAAGATGCTATAGGAAGAGCTAATCTTCATATGAGAAAATGTTTTGACGATGTTTTTGATACCGCTAAAAGAGTTTCTTACAAAGCCAAGAAGATTTGGGAATATATTTACAGAAATTCTATTAAGTCAGGGGATCCTGGTATCTATAATAGAGACTTAGCAAATAAATATACAAATGTTTCTTATTTCGAAGATCTTCCAGCTACCAATCCGTGTGGGGAGATTCCTCTTCCTTCTTACGGCAATTGTTGCCTTGGTGCCGTTAATTTGTCTAATATGGTTGATGATTTTGGGAATGTGGACTACAAGCGGCTTGCTAGAACGGTTAGATTGGGAGTAAGGTTTTTAGACAATGTCTTGACCGTTAATAATTTTCCTATACCTGAATGTAGGGAAGTAGGTCATCGTTCCAGACGGGTAGGTCTAGGAGTAACTGGATTACATTATTTTCTTATTAAAGCTGGATACAAATATGGGTCAGAGGCTTCCCTGGAATTTATTGAGAGAATTTTTACGACTATTAGAGATGAAGCTTATAAAGCGTCTATTTCTCTTTCAAAAGAAAAAGGATCCTTTCCTGCCTTCGAACCCAAAAAGTATTTGGCGCAAGATTTTTCTAAAACCCTCCCTCCTAGAATACGTACCGATATTAAGAAACATGGCATTCGTAATGCCGTTCTCCTTACTGTAGCTCCTACAGGGACTACTTCTATGGTAGCGGGGGTTTCTACGGGGATAGAGCCTATTTTTGCTCCTATTTATAAGAGAAGGTATAGAGATGGTAATGTATGGAAGGAAAGTATTGTTATTGATAAACTTTTTGAAAAGTTTTATTTAGGAGGAAAGGATATAAGCCCTTTTTGCGGAGCTTATGACGTAACTCCTGAAGAGCATATTAAAGTTCAATCCTCTATTCAAAAGTATATTGACTCAGCTTTGAGCAAAACTTGTAATTTACCAGAGTCAGCTACTTATGAAGAATTGGAAGCTATAATTTTAGAGTACTCTCCCTATGTAAAAGGTTTTACTATTTATAGATCCGGATCCAAAGGGCAAGAACCCTTGGAAGCAATAGATATTTCCGATAAAAAAGTTATAGATCAATATATTGAGGACCAAAAAAATGAAGGGTTTTCTAAGGAAGAGGAAAGTGCGGAGTTGTCTGCTTCCTGCAAAACAGGAGTGTGCGAATTATAATTTATGAGAGATTATCCTTACCATTGCGAAGAGTGCGGACCTTTTACTCTAGAAGTAGCAACTTTAGAGGAATTTGAAGAAGTTACTATTGGGACCAAACAAGGGCACTTGTTCCCGTGCCCCGAGTGCTCTAGACTGTGTGTACAGGATTACTCTAGAAAAAAGTTAGGAGGCTATGTATCTGATTCTAAAATCGTAGGATCTTCCAACATAAAGGACAGGAGAACAAACGAAGAAAATTGGATGAGGAAAGAAGCTGAGATTTCTAAGAAACATATCTTCAATACAAAAGAAGGAAAATCTCCTTATTCCACCATGGCTGTTAACTATGATAACCTTATTGGAGGCGGAACCAAAAACCCTAGGCTTAAAGAAAGAGGTTTAGATTACAGTAAAAAAACAGGAAAAGAATTAATTAACGACCAAAAACAAATTTCAAAATTAAACGAAAAATATAGAAAAAAAAGCAATAAAGATTTTAATAAAGATTAAAAAAAATGTTCAACGAAATATTATTATTAAATGAGTCTGATAACCCCGATCCTTTTAAACAAACAGAAGGGTCTGTAGGGTTGGATCTCTATGCAAAAGAGGAAATTACCGTACGTCCTTTTCAACCTACTTTAATAGGTACCGGGATACGGGTTGTAATTCCTCGTACAATGGAAGGGCAAATTAGAATGAGAAGTTCTTTAGCTTTGAAAGGTTTGTTTATTCCAAATTCTCCTGGCACTATAGATTCTGATTATAGGGGAGAAATAAAAGTTATTATGTCAAGCACTTCTGCTGAGGATATTATTTTATCTAAAGGAGAGCGTGTTGCTCAATTAGTTCCTTGCCAAGTTCCTTTAGCGGAAGTAAGAACTGTTTCCTCTGAAGAGTTTTATAAAAAGGAAAACTCTTCTGAAAGAGGCTCACAGGGATTTGGTTCCACTGGGTTCTATATTTAGGCTATAATAAGCAGTTATGGCATACACTTTTCAGGAATCAATTCAGCGGGGTATCCTATTCTTGATGAAGTCCGATAAGGACTTCTTCCATGAGATTGCCCCTCTAATTAAGCCTTCCTACTTTGAGTCGCCTTTCCATGAGAACCTTTTTAAGGCTATCTCAGAGCACAAGGATGAATATGGTCATCTCCCTTCTGATGATGTTATTCTCGAGGCTGTGAAGACCATAAAGAGCGATGAGGAGCTTATGGTTGACTATAAGGATGAGCTGTCAGAAATCAATGGGTTAGATATTAAGTCTATTTCCAGTAAAGAGTATTATCTTGACCTTGTAGAAGACTTTGCTAAAAAACAGGCTATTCAGGATGCCTTTTTAAGAAGCATAACTTACTTAAAGAAAGGAGAAATTGGTCGTATTGAGCATGAAATGAAAATAGCTCTCTCTGTCTCTAGAAACTTGGATTTAGGGATAGACTACAAGAGAGACTTTTTTGAAAGATGGGGAAGAAATTATGATAATAAAGGAGCTAAGATAGAGACTGGTTTGTACACTCTAGATGGGTGTTTGGACGGTGGGGTAGGAAAGAAGGAATTAGCCCTTGTTGTTGCTCCCCCTGGGGTTGGAAAATCCCTCTTCCTGACTCATTTAGGAACTATGGCTATTTTGCAAGGTCTTAATATTCTTCATGTTACACTAGAAATGAGCGAAGATAAAGTTGCTCAAAGATATGATTCTAATCTTACAGCTATTCCTCAGGATAAATTAAAAGAATCAAAAGAAGATGTTCACGATAGATTGGATGAATTATTTGAAAATATTGAGAAAAAGGCAGGAAAAAGACCCTCTCTTAAGATAAAAGAATTTCCAACAGGGCAGTTAAACGTCCATGGTTTAAGAGCCTACCTCACTCAGCTTAGAAATTTCGAGGAATTTATTCCTGATTTAATTATAGTGGATTATATGGAGCTGATGAGACCTACTACTCCTGGAATGGCTGAGTATCAAGCTCAAGAAAGGATTGCCCAAGAATTGAGAGGGGTGGCATCAGAGTATGATCTGTTATTATGGACGGCAACACAGAC
>Ga0114912_1000230_pt1 | contig 30990 bp, 15 predicted proteins | sample MalvirDeepMed_51_FD_89713 | JGI IMG/M metagenome (GOLD analysis project Ga0114912, IMG submission 89713) | Marine viral communities from the Global Malaspina Expedition - Malaspina viral metaG DeepMed_51 | ecosystem: Environmental > Aquatic > Marine > Oceanic | place: Mediterranean Sea...
ATACGGACGAGGACGGTGCCGCGACGGTACTGGACCTGAACGCACTGATCGCGGATGCCGAGACACTGACCACTTTGGGGCTGAACGCCGATGGGGTGAACCTGGACTATACGGACGAGGCGGGGAACACCACGCAGGTGAATCTTGGCACTTTGGTCGCTGCACAGGAGACCTTGACGAGCTTGGTCGACAATGGGGATGGGACCCTGACCTATACCGATGAGGACGGTCTAGGTACCAATGTAGACATAGCAACAATCGTTGGAACATTGGAGACGTTAACAGCATTGGTGGATAATGGAGATGGTACCATCACTTATAGGGACGAGGATGGTGTGGACACAAATATAGACTTGAACAGTATAGTTGCCTCAATGGAGACCTTGACGAGCTTAGTCGACAATGGGGATGGAACCCTGACCTATACCGATGAGGACGGTGTCGGTTCCAATATAGATATAGCAACAATCGTTGGGACATTGGAGACCCTTACGGAGTTGGTAGACAACGGAGATGGCACCATTACCTATACAGACGAGTATGGTGTGCCGACTGATATAGACCTTAATAATATAGTTGCCTCCGTGGAGACCTTGACGAGCTTGGTAGACAATGGGGATGGGACCCTGACCTATACCGATGAGGATGGTCTCGGTTCCAATATTGATTTAACAACCATTGTCAGGTCACAGGAAACGTTAACAACATTGGTGGACAATGGGGACGGAACCCTGACCTATACCGATGAGGACGGTCTCGGTTCCAATATTGACCTCACAACGGCTGTTACTTCCTTGGAAACCGTAACCTCGATATCACAAGATGGGGGAGCGGGAACGATTACGTATAACGATGAGAATGGAAACCCCACGGAATTGGACTTGAATGCTATGGACATAGATAATCAAGATTTAAGTCTAAGCGGTGTCAATTTAAATATCACAGATGGGACAGGTGTTGACCTGACTCAAAAAATTACGCTTCCAATGCTGGCCAGTGCAACAAATCCAAACTCTGGGATTTTTTGGGATGGCACGCAATGGCTATATCAAAGACGAGTGAAATCAGTAAACAACATTGCCCCGGATTCAGATGGAAATATTGCAATACCTGTGGGCAATGTGTATACCGGCCCAACGACAACTACGGCAGATATTGATGTGAACGAAATAGGAGGGACGCCTAATGAAGGCGATATATACATTGTGAATAGTTCCGCTGCTGATGCCACTCAGGTCGGACGTACCTATATATATGATAGTGATACCTCTAGTTGGGTGGAGATTGACCCGTTTAATGCCGCTTTGTATGATCCACGATATGTGAACATTTCTGGGGATACCATGGCCGGGGACTTGGATATGGGCTCCAATTCGATAACAAATCTTGCCACTCCCGTTGCTGGTTCGGATGCAGCAAATAAGGTCTATGTTGATGGTTTTGATGTTGCCGATTTGATTACAGGGAATAAAATAGCGACCGTAACAGAAGCTGATGGAACAAGTTACGATATCAATGAAACGATTACCATGGTTTCCCAAGATAATACAACAGGGGTAATCACTTTTACCGATGAGGCAGGGAATACTGATGATGTTGTCAATTCCGGGGAATTATTGAATGTGATAAGCGAGGAACCTGTAAATGGCAATGCAATTAAGGTGGGAGCAGACGGAGGCGCCTATATCAATCCATTGGTAAAAGAAGTATATAGTGCGGAGTATGCAGGAGCTACATTATATGCAGATGGTACGGACAATATTGGGGTCTTGACCTCGGATAATACGGGTGCTTCCGGAAGCTGGATGAATTACTACGAATGGTCAAGTTCAGAGACCACGGCACAGGATTACGATGTAGTGTTTAGATTTACATTGCCCAATGATTTTTCCAATTGGGGAACTATACCCATTGCAATAGATTTTCAAGCTCAAGGGAGTGCGACTTTTTCTGCTACCATGGTACTTGAGGATGGTACTCCGCTCGGAACTATAGTGCCAACATCTTCAGCAAATTGGACAACGGCCACCATTAATCCTACCTCAATGGGAGCAGGTCAAACAGCTGTCATCGTATTAAAGATGACAAGCGCTGCCAATGATGGGGACCAAAAAGTACGGATAGGGGATATAACCCTCAACTATCTTAAATAAGAAACATCACTGATTATGTTAAATATAATGATAAAAATCGTGATGGGAACATATAGGGCAATGTTGTGGATTGTCATTTTATTGATGCCTTTCATAGTTGAAGCAGCTGTTTTTACTGTGACTAATGTAAACGATTCGGGAGCAGGTTCTTTGAGGCAAGCTTTATTGGACGTTAATGCTGCTGGAGCAGGGCCCCATACAATCAATTTTGACCCTTCATTGAGTGGACAAACAATTTTTTTGTCATCAAGCCTTCCACAAGTGACCGTTTCCGATGTTACCATAGATGGTGACATCGATGATGATGGTAATGGAGATATTACCATTGATGCAGGTTCAGGGGATAATACCAGAAATATCTTTAGGGCCAATGGTGGAGGGGATAATGCTACGTTCAAAGGGTTTATTTTGGAGGATACGGGCTATGAACCCTTTCGTTTTGACGGCGACCCATCGGGAATTACCATTCAAGATATCATTTCACGCCATAATGACGGGGATTATTTCAACAATGCTATATATTTTGAAGGAAATGCGGTTGACTTGACCGTTTTGAACTTCACACATAATAATCCACAATCAGGCCAACACGGTATTCGGATTACCGGTACAGCTCAAAACATTTTAATTGATGGGTTCAATTATCAAAATGGTTCGGGAGGTACGGCTATAGCAATACGTTTTGTTGGGGCCGCAACTAATGTGACTATTCGTAATTCCTTACTTGACCTTGACCTTTTTGGGTCTAATAATGATGGGGATTATGGTATATATTTTGAAAATACTGCATCCAACATAACCTTGGAAAATGTGACCATCAACGAGGCCGATGTGGATGGGGTCAGAATATTGGATGCAGATAATTTTACAGTTGACAGCTGCTCGTTTGTCAATTGTTACGATGGTATCGAGTTTCAAAACAATTATGCCCGTACCAACAATATTATACGAAACAGTGTTTTTGATAATAATGAACGGGCCGGTCTTGCCATCAATGTAGCCAATGCCACCACGGAGTTTTTGATTTCTGGAAACACCTTTTCCAACCACACGACCAATGATGGTCATGGTGTCTGGTTATACAACAATGGGGGAACAAAGGATATCGGAATAACCAACAATACATTTTTCAATAATAATACAGGTATTTACAATGAACAGGCGGATGATGTACTTTATGCCGAAAACTCGTTTTATAACAACCAGGTCGGAATTGACAATGTTGCCAATAATGGGAACAATGGTTATGAACTTGCGGACGGTGATGTGCCCTTACTAACATCGTCTGTGGATGTTGGGGGAGGCAATTACGATGTAAGTTTTACACTCCCCGACTTTTGTACCGACTGCGATGTTGAACTCTATACCAATGAAGCATCGGACGTACCATATAATGGGCGCACTTATATACAAACCGTTGGGAACCTTGCGGCCGGTAGTCATACGGTTACGGTAAATAATGGAGGGAATACTACAGGTTTTTGGACTGCCCTATTGACGGATAATACAAACGGCTCAACATCAGAATTTAGCGATGCTTTTAATATTATTCCGATTGGACCAGGAGGTGTAGTTGCAGGACTTCGTTTATGGCTTCGTGCGGATATAGGGACGACACCCTCCACTACTGGAACATTAACAGAATGGGAAGATTTAGCACTATCCAATAATGCCAGCCAGTTTGGCTCAGTACCATTGCCATCTGTTATTGATGGCAGTTCTACTTTGTTTAATTTTAATAAAGCTGTTGAATTTACAGCAACCGATCAAAAAATAGGGAATGTAACTTCTATAACTTTAGGCACGAGTAATTATGACATCTTTAGTCTTACTAAGGATGGTATGACCGGAACGCGATTTTTTAATATTGGCCGAGACAATACAACACTCAACGGATATAACTGGGATTCTCCTGGGTTAAATACCAATAACAATATTACTATCAGAAATACTGGTGGTACACTGCGATATAATAACAATCCTGGTGGTGGATTCAGTACAACTATTCCTTCTATTACCTATAACAAATTTACAGATGTGTCCCTAACCAAAGGGTTCAATGGCGCAGACACGGGAGGTGTAGCTACTCATGCTTCAACAGGATCACCTGTTGGAGGATATACCGTGGGGAGCAATAGGGGTACGGGAACTGGAGGAGATGATTGGGGGTTTGTCGGAACAGTCGGTGAATTTATAGCCTATAACAGAAATATTTCCGCAACAGAGCGAAGACAGGTCGATACTTATCTGGCAATTAAGTATGGTATTACGTTGGATTTTAACGCTACAATTAATGATTATTTGACGAGTGACACTTCAATTATATGGAGTGCCACCACCAATGCCGGCTATAACAATGATATTGCAGGAATAGGTAGGGATGATGATTCTGCATTGTCTCAAAAACAGTCCAGATCCGTAAATAATGATGCCATTGTAACCATAGGTTTAGGGGGAATAGAAGAAAGTAATTCAGCCAATACCAACAGTTTTTCAGCTGACAAAAACTTTTTGCTATGGGGGAACAACAATGCCAGTAAGGACATACAAGATACTGAAATGCCAATTACGGCCAATGCGCTTTACCGTATGGGCAGAGCATGGAAAGTACAGGAAACGGGCAGTGTAAATAATTTGACCATTGCTTTTGACGGTATTTCTGAAAGTGCCCAGGATATTGAACTATTTATAGATACGGACGGTGATGGGGATTTTAGTAATGCCATGGTAATTACTGGTGGTTCTATGTTAAATGGCAAAGCTACCTTTAACGGGATAGATTTGAATGATGGCGATATATTCACCATAGGGTATTCCTCTGCTGCACCGGGAGGTGTTATTTCAGGATTGAATGTTTGGCTTCGAGCAGATATGGGCGTTACAGGAACCACATTGGTTTCAAACTGGGAAGATCAAAGTCCGACACATAAGTCGGCAGATATCCCTACTGGAGACCCGGCTTTGTTGAGCAATACTTTAAACTTCAACCCAGTAATAGAATTTGATGGCAACGACTATTTTTATTTTTCTGCCAGTCCTTTTGTTACCAGTTACACAGCGGCCGAGGCCATAGCGGTTGTACAAGACGATAGTGGAACGGCTAATTATGGGCATCCTTATGATTTTGGAGGCAATAATAGAAGGTTTCATTATACCTATGGCAACTTAAATGTTTATCAAGGTTCATTTACCACTGATAGGTTGGGTTTTAACCCGGCCAATAATACGATTTCTGATGGCAAGACCGGTGTATCAGGTATTGTAGGAGATTTTTTGCAAACCTCCGATTGGAACATTTACGGCACCCATAGTGAAACCGATAATTGGGGCATCCAGTTTAATGGACAGTTCAAGGCAACTTCGGCCACTAACGTAGTCAGTTTCAACTTAGCTGCTGGAAATGAGCACATTGGTGCGGCAAGCGGTGCGGTATTTAAAGGAAAAATAGGCGAGGTGATTTTATATGACCAAGTGCTTACCGATACGGAACGTTTACGGGTAAACTCATATTTGGCACTTAAGTACGGTATTACCATCAATCAAGCAACCCCAATAAATTATGTGGCAAGCGATGGTGCCACCACCATATGGGATGCCTCGAGCAATGTTACGTATAAAAACGATATTGCAGGTATAGGTCGAGATGATAATTCAGCTTTGAACCAAAAACAATCCAAATCCATAAATGAAGACGCCATTGTAACCATAGGTTTGGGTGAAATTGCCGAAAGTAATGTAGCCAATACCAACAGTTTTTCAGCTGACAAAAACTTTTTGTTATGGGGGAACGATGACGGTGACACCTCATTACAGACTACGGATATGCCCCTTGGTGCCTCTGCGGTTTATCGTTTGGGCAGAGAATGGAAAGTACAAGAGACAGGGGCTGTTTCCAACCTTGCTATAACGTTTGATATCAACCCATCCGCAATTGACCCAGAGCTATACATAGATACTGATGGGGATGGGGATTTCACCAACGCCACTGTTGTTGCCGGTACGGTTGTAGACGGAAAGGCTATTTTTTCAGGGATAGACCTCAATGATGGGGATATGTTTACGTTAGGCTATTTTATTGCATCACCTGGTGGTGTCATAAATAGTCTTGCTGCATGGTATAAGTTCAATGGCGAGGTTACCAGTGGCGGCGAAGGAACCGGGGTTTCCGGCATCAAGGATATGAGTGGCAATGGATACGATCTCTCTGAAGGGAGTGCGGGATCTCAACCTACCTATGTGGAGAATAGCTTGAATTTCAACCCAGGGGGAGATTTTGATGGAGGCAACGATCGGTTAAATGGACAACATATAAACTTTGTGGATGAATCAGACCCAGTGACGTTGATCTCGGTTTCTGTTCCTACCTCATTCGGAGGCGAAAGACGCACCATCAGTATTGGTGGGGGTTATGATCGCCCTGGGCTTGGGTATCAAGGTGCTGGAGGAAATATGCAAATACGGGTGACCGAGGGCAGTCCTGTTACGGTGGAACATTCAGTACCATTGACCCTGAACACCCCCTACATCTTACTTAGCTCCGTTACCAACGGTTCAAACCCTGGACAAGCGTTAATGTCATATAATGGATTGAACAACGAGGAAACCACCGTCATGTCAGATGGTATTTATCCATTGGCCAATGCTGCTTCCGAAGGTTATATTGCTTTAGGTAATGAACCTAATACATATTCAGATGATCACGTCGGCTTTATCAATGAGGCCATAATTTACAATCGGGTTCTTGAACCCTACGAAAAGGAGCGGGTCTACACGTATCTCGCCCTCAAATATGGTATTACCCTAAACCAAGATTATTATGCGAAGGATTGGGACGGTTCGACGGGAACGCGGCTTTGGGATTTTTCTTTCAATTCCTTGTTCAACCATGATATCGCTGGTATTGGTCGTGAGGATGAATGGGCATTGGACCAAAAACAGTCCTTGTCGGTCAACGATGATGCGTTGGTGACGATCGGATTGGGGGGCATTGAAGCAAACAATGTTTCGAACGTCAATGTCTTTGGTACGGAAAGCAGCTTTTTGGTCTGGGGAAATGATGCAGGTACCATAAGTACGGTCAACGCAGGAATACCTCAGGTTTTTGCTGAAAAGTTGACAAGAAACTGGTTGATTGTGGAAACCGGTTCGGTCGAAGAGGTCATGGTCCGCATTCCAAGTACCCTGGCCAGTGGTTTTGCCGATGCCTCGGACCTGGCCTTAGTGGTAGCGGATGATGAGAATTTCTCGTCCAATGTACAAAGTGCTCCAATGGTTCAAAATGGAAGTTATATGGAAGCCTATTTCAATTTTGAGGGAACCAAATATTTCACTTTCGGAATCATAAGCTCAGGTGATTATATGAGGCACGGAAAATATTTTCAAGGAGGTGAAGAAAAACCAATGAAATTCTAGCATCAATGGTTCCTTAAATGTTGTTTGGTTGACAATAATTTGACTGTGGTTATACCAATGCTAGGCGAGAGGGGAGCAAGGGGTAGGGAGACTTCCCTTCCCCACCCTCTTTTAAAATATTAAAAAATGAACAAAAAGAGAAATTTGGTGTTGCTCGTTGCCCTATGTACAGGGACTTTTATTTGGGGGCAAACCTCCAATACAGGTATGCTGACCATTTTGCCGGATACGGAGGTCAGTGTCCTGGACAACTTAGAGAACACTTCGGTTGCAACAATTTACAATGATGGCCAATTCTATCTTTCGGGCAACACCATAAATGAAGGTGATTGGACCTACTCTTTGAATACGGGCACAACCCATTTTGTTGGACAGGTAGATCAGTTTTCTACGGGTAGCCAGATGTATGAATTGTACCATACCGTATTCGATATGAGTGGTGATTCACCAGAGGTTATTGTCGATGCTACTTGGAGTTTGAATGGAAATTCCAATTTCATCAACGGTGTTGTTCAAAATCGGTCAGCAGGGGGCATTGTAGTTTTTGAAATTGGAGCGACCCACAACGGTGCTTCCAATACCAGTTTCATAGACGGAACAGTCCTAAAATCGGGAGGGGAAGGATTTGATTACCCTATTGGACACCTTCAATACCACCGTAATGCGGAAATTACAGGAACAGGTAATACAGCTGACCTGATATCGGCCACATATTTCTTGGAGAACAGTAATGATATCCATCCCCACGATCTTGCAGTTGGGGTTATCGAGTTTATCGATGACAAGGAATATTGGGTTGTAGATCCATTGGAAGGAGGAGGGGACCTTGTTTTCTTGACCCTTGGATGGAATGATGAGACCACGGCACAGGAATTACTTGAATCCCCGTCTTCGATACATATTGTTCGATGGGACACCAATTTAGGTCTTTGGGTAGATGAAGGTGGAGTGGTTGATCAAAATAGAGGAACCGTTACTACCATTTCTGAGGTTTCAGGGTACGGTATGTTCACTTTGGCAAAGGTCAAAAAAGAAGAGGTCCTCGCAAAGGGATTGGTAGTGTACAATTCCGTGACGCCCAATCAAGACGGGACCAATGATTTCTTTTTCATAGATGGTATTTCAGAATATCCCGATAATGAATTGGTGATTTTCAATCGTTGGGGAACAAAGGTTTATGAGACCAAAGGATATAACGAAACAGATAACGTATTCCAAGGATTTTCACAGGTGCCATCCACTTACCGGGCCGAAGAAAAATTGCCGGCAGGAACTTATTTCTATGTTCTTCGCTACAGGTACGAAGATGAAGATGGAACTTCCAAAATGGAAAAAAGAGCTGGATATCTATATATAAATGCGAATGATTGATCAATTGATTATGAAGATAAGAGTAAGTGCTGCCGTGCCCATTTTGTTTTTGTTGTTTTCAGGAACAGTGTCCGCTCAACAAGAAATACAGTTCACGCAGTACATGTACAATACAGTTTTGGTCAATTCAGCTTATGCTGGCAGTAGGAATGCTTTGAATATTAGCGGAACTTACCGGTCGCAATGGGTTGGATTGGAAGGAGCCCCCCGAACCCTCTCTTTTTCGGCGCACGGCCCCTTACGTAACCGGCTGGCACTTGGTGTTTCTGTACTTAGGGACGAGATAGGGCCTGCCATCGAGTCTTCTTATGTGATGGACATGTCGTATACCTTGGATTTACGAAGGGTGAAGTTGGCATTCGGTCTTAAAGCGGGTATGTCCAATTTGGATGTTGACTTTAATAGGTTGAACACATACGATCCAACCGACGTGGAGCTCGTACAAAATATAAATCAGATTTCACCTCAGTTTGGAGTGGGGGCATACCTATATTCCCAACGCTGGTATTTAGGCATCTCCTCTCCAAATGTCCTTGAAACAGATCACTACGACCAGATTGCCGTTTCAACCGCTTCGGAACGATTGCACTTGTATGCTATAACAGGTTATGTTTTTGGGGTGGGCGATAATATAAAGGTCAAGCCTGCAGCCCTGTTGAAAATGGTTTCAGGATCTCCATTGTCATTGGACATCTCGGCCAATGTAATGGTCGATGAAAAATTGATTTTGGGCACGTCCTACCGTTGGGATGCTTCGATAAGTGCCTTGGTAGGTTTTCAATTGAGCGATGATCTGATGTTGGGCTATGCCTATGATTTTGATACCACTGAAATTTCAGCATATAATTCGGGGTCGCACGAGATATTTCTACGATTTATGATCTGGAACAGAAGAAGCGGAAAAGTTTCCCCCAGATTTTTCTAAAACCCATAGAGCCACATGAAAAAAATAATTCAAGCTATTCTGATTTTATGCGTAACGTTTTCAATGGGTCAAGAACTTAAATTGGAGAAGGCCACTGCAGATTTTGAACAGTTGAACTATATCAATGCCAAAGAAATTTATCTTCGGGTAGCAAAAAAAGGATATGTGTCAGAGGAACTGTTCAAAAGGTTGGGAGACATATATTATTTTAATAGTGATTATGGAGAGGCCGAAAACTGGTACCATAAACTTTTCGAGGAATATGAAGTTACAGACCCACAATATCTTCTTCGATACTCCCAAGCATTAAAGTCCAGGGGAAATGATAGTTTGGCAGCTGTAACCTATGATGCTTTTCTGGAAAGGACAGGTGTCTTGGATGATAACTTGACATCTTCATTGGACTACGGACAGATTATTGCAAGAAACTCCGATAGGGTTGACCTGGTTTCCATCTCTTTTAATTCGGATGATATTGATTTTGGTACATTCATCCAAGGAGACAATCTATATTTTTCATCCTCGAGAAGCAAGGGAGGTACAAAGATGATAGATACATGGAGCAGTTACCCCTTTCTGGATATTTATAAGGTGAAAATAAAGAGTGGGGATTTTGAATTTGGAAAGCCCAAACCGGTCAAAGGGGCAATAAATGAAAAATTTCATGAATCAACCCCGGTGATAACCAACGATGGATCTTTTATGTATTTCACAAGGACCAATACATCCCCGAGAATTGAAAGGAAGAAAAGCGAAGTTGACCATTTAAAAATTTATAGGGCGGCCCATATCAACGGAAAATGGAAGAATATAGAAGACCTCTCCATCAATGGGGATAATTACTCCACTGCACATCCAGCGCTTTCACCAGATGGTAATACGCTTTATTTTGTGAGCGATATGCCCGGTGGGATTGGCGAAACGGATATCTATTCCGTGTTTATCAATGCAGACGGTAGTTTGGGAAAACCAATTAACCTTGGTCCTGCAATCAACACCAAGGGCAGGGAGTCGTTTCCCTTTATCACAAATGATCAGGGACTTTATTTTTCTTCGGATGGACATTTTGGCCTTGGGGGCTACGATATTTTTTATGTTGACTTAAAATCATCCCGAAAAGAATTATACAATATAGGGGAACCTACCAATGGACCTTTTGATGATTACAGTTTTTGGATGGACGATGCGACCAAAAAGGGGTTCTTCAGTTCCAATAGGGACGGAGTGGACAATATTTATGGTTTTGTTGAAAAAAGATCAGTAACGGCAGCTTTCGAACAAGAGCTCTCGGGCACTATTTCTGACACCAAAACAGGAGAGCCTTTACAAGGCGCAAAGATCACCTTATTGGAAGATAACCTCAATATTTTGGAAACTGACCGTACCGATGAAAAAGGAACCTACCAGCTTATAAGAAATATTAGGGAAGATTATACCGTAAGGGTGGATATGGAAGGTTATGATACCACCGATAAATACATTCCCAAAGGATTTGAGTCGCCATTGAACCTTGCTTTGAACAAGAACTCTGTCAAATCCATTTCAAAAGACGTCGAAGCAGATTTATCGGATGTGCTCAATTTGAACAAGATTTACTTTGATTTTGATGACTACACCTTAACGGATGATTCCATAGTTGAACTGGAGAAAATCATTCAGGCCCTACAACTGCACCCAGAAATCAAAATTTCAATAAGGTCCCATTCAGATAGCAGGGGAACATCAAACTATAACCTGAGATTATCACAGAAAAGGGCTAGGGCTACGTTTAATTACTTGGTAAGAAACGGCATATCACCATCTCGATTGCAATATGTAGGGCTTGGAGAAAGGTATTTATTGAACGATTGTGATGAAAAAATGGATTGCTCGGAAGAAAAACACCTTGAGAACAGACGCACAGAATTTATCATTGGACATGGAACCAATAATGATTTTGACCATCGGGGTTTGGAAGAAGGTACTGCTGATGAAACTTATGAATGGCAGCTTGAAGAAGATGCAAGGAAAGGGTTCTATTTGATAGCCAATGTTTTTAAAACAGAAAAATATTTTAAATCCTTTATGAATCATTTACAAAATGGAGGATTTCAGCCAAAAGTTTTTGAAAAAGACCGTCTCCTATATGTTTACTTGGGATATTTTTCATCTTATGAAGAAGCAAAAATAGAATTGAATCGATTGAATGAAGGTGTTTATCAGGAAGAGCTTTGGATTTATGAAGTAGAATAAACTATGGTTAGGAATCCATTGATGGGTTCGTTAACATAATGTATTCCTGATTTTCCAAGTGTGATAGCAGGTTTGGTCAAAAGTTTAATTAAAATGGAGCCATACGCTGATCTTTATTTGTTGCCATTTCTTGGATTTATCTTTTTAATACTTCAAGTATTTTTGGCAAGGCAAGGCAATCATTATAATTACCTTTTTGGAATCTGTTCTATTTTAATCCATATATGGCTTTTTTGGCAATCTCGATTATTTGGAGAGATTTTGATGACACTTGTTTTCTTATGCGTAATCATTTACGGTTGGATTAGTTGGGACAAAAGAAAAGGACAAGGTACATCTTCAATTACACATTCTACCTGCCATGAGCATAGAGTTTCGAACCTGATCGTTATGTGTTGTCTTTGTTTTTTTTCGTATATATTACGTCACCATACTAATTCCATGTTGCCTTATTGGTATGGGATGGTTTGCGCTTTTGCCTTTACAGGAATGTGGTTGATGGCCAAAAGAAAAATAGAGAGTTGGATTTATCTTAATATCGGAGGTTTGATGGCCACACCTCTTTTTGTTTATAAGGGCTTGTTCGTATTTGCTGTGCTGATGATTTTATATTTGGCCATCGGTTTTTCTGGATATGTCAAATGGAAAAAAGAAACAAACAACAGCACAGCAATTACAAACTTGTGAGAATATGAAGAGCAAACTCCAATATATTAGAAGAAGAAGGGAGGATAGATAAAAGATATATCAATATGTGCTAGTTTAAGTATATTTGAAATGACGAAAGTCAAATTGACTTTAGGAGTTCACAAATCGTCAACATTTTGAAATCATAAAGTGGAAACCTTAATAAAACTGGGGTCCGGGAAAAAAGTTCGATTCTTGCCGTAGCTACTTTTCTACAATCCATCAAAATGAATTAACCAATATTTTCTCAATTGGTGATTTACCCCACAATTTTCAAATAACAAAAGGCATTTCTGTCTTGATTTTTATCCGCTCATTGTTAATAGGATGAACAAATTCTACCTGTTGTGCATGCAAACAAAGTCGTTTTGAAGGGGTGCCATATAGATTATCTCCAACAATTGGTGCATGAAGTCCCAGTTTATGGGCGCAATGTACCCGCAATTGATGTGAACGTCCCGTTATAGGACTTAATTTGATTAAGGTTTGATTGGCTGTTTTTTTTATGACCTCATAGTGTGTCAAAGCAGGTTTACCGTGTTTATAATCTACCATTTGCATGGGCCTGTTATTGATATCCAAGATAAGAGGAAGCGCTATCTCCCCGGTGTTTTCTTCAATTGGTTTCTCTAGAACCGCAAAATAGGTTTTGCGAATCGTACGCTCCAAGAATTGTTGTTGCAGCAGCTTGTTCGCTTTTTTGGAAAGGGTAACAATCATTGTTCCAGAGGTATCCTGATCCAGCCGATGTACAATTATGGGGCCGGAAGCTTTCGGATACTGTTCCAGAATACGGGATTTTACAGAATCTTTTATGTGCCTGCCTGGCACGGACAACATGCCGGTAGGTTTATTTACGACAACCAAATGTTCATCTTCAAACAGCACTTCCAGTTTCTTTCCTGCTCCAAAATTTTCCAACAAGGGATTTGGTTTTACAGGGATTCCATTGAGCATATGTGCCAGAATAGGCTGGCACTTGCCTTTACATGCCGGGTAAAACTTACCATGTTCCCTTATTTCCGAATCGGGAGACGGTCCCCACCAGAACTCAGCTAGAGCCACAGGTTTCAACCCTTGCTTGAATGCATATTGAAACAGTTTTGGAGCAGCACACTCTCCTGCACCTGCAGGTGGTACATCCACCCCAAAATCGGTAAATACCGTTTTAACGGATTTACCTTCTCCCTCACCGTTCAAAAAAATAAACGATTCAAAAATAGCATCCTGTAGCTGATTGGACTTGGTTTTACGTAGCATTTTGAGTGCTTCAATTCGTTCTTCCAACTTCCTGTATGCACCAATAGCTTTTTCTAACCGCAAGTTCTCGGAACGTGTAAAACGTCTCAGGTCCATCCCGGCATTGGTGCCTTGCTTCGCCAAATCGTCCAAGAGTTCCTGGCGCTCTTTATCAGGTAGATGAATAGACTCTTTTCTGAGTCTGTCGCGTTCCAATTTGCTCTTTTTTGCCGCTTTCTTGGCAGCAAGTATATTTTCTTTAGTCTCTTTTGTGGTCTTTTTTAGGCGTTGCTTGGCAGTGATAAACACATCACTTTCTTCCAGTGCTTTAACTTCTTTGCTAATTGCATTGATGCTGGCCATCTCTGGAAAATCTACTCCTTTTGGTAATTGATGAACAGGAGGTACAAATGGTAATTTTTCCAGCTCGGGTTGAAGCTCGCCAGAATATGCACTTAGATATCCAAGTCCACCGTTCTTGGTTTGTACCACAAGGGTCCCTAACATACGTCCTGTGGGTTGATTCATCAATTCTGGCAAATTCTGGTGCAATCTATTTTGAAGGTCTTTCGCCGCTTTCTTGGCAATGGCAATGGGCGTATAAAAATGAGGATATTCAAATGACTCAGGTATTTTGTCCTGCCCATTCGTTTTCAAACAAACTACTTTGTATTCCTTTAAAGGTAAGCTAGTTGCCAATATTTTTTATGTTCTAAGTTTGATTGGCAGTCCATTCAAAACTTGATTAACCCTACAAATTTACAGTTCTTCTGTAGATTCAACTATTGAAGGATTTAAAAGTAAAGGTTCACTTTTGACAGGATTGTTAGTTCTCTTCAAATGTGATCCTATAATTCTCATGGTTCAATAAAAATTAATGAATAAATATTGGCGCTTGTTCATTTATTCCATAGTGCAAGATTGAAATGGGCAAATAACAAATTCTGATGTTATTTGAATATATTTACTACAATAGACAATGCTCCAAAAGTTGCTTTTCTGTTGAAAAGCATTGTTAAACGTGTTTGCTATGAAACGTTTTATCTTTAGTATATTTTATTTTTTGCTCACCTTGCCATGTGTGCTCCAAGCTCAAAAATTGGAACCGAAGGAAGTCACTGTGCTTGTCAACAAGTATAAAAATGATATTCGGGGACCTTACAAGGACATTCGATGGTTCTGTACCGATGGAAGCATCCGTCCACCCAAAGACCCTTGCCCCGATAACATTGGTCCAGGAGTCCAGCATGCCCGATATAAGGATGAGGTGATGGCCCTAGGGAAATCGAACCATATCTTTTTGGGACAAATCTTGGCGTACACTGATATGGAGTCCCTTTGGGACGTCGAGAACGACCATTCCAGGCTCAAACAGTACCAACTTGATAAATATTTAAGGAGTGTGGACAACGGTTGGATCAATCAAAAAGGTCAGTTTTACCGTGGCGCCATACAATCCGAAGATGAGCAAGCTTGGGGGATTGAATTTTATAAATGGCTCTTGGCCAAGGATGAAATTTTAAGGAACGAGTACTTTTTGGTTCGTCAATCGCTAAAGGATATTCCACATAATGGGGATGACAATGTTGCGCAAAAGATGAGGAGCGAATCCAAAGTGATATCAGACTTATATCTGCCTTTTATGGACCTGCGGACAAAGATTCACAGTCAGCCGGAAGAATCGGATATCCAGAAAGTGATCAAGTTTAAACAAACTCATAGTTCAAAGTTACCTGCGGATATTGCACAAAAGATAGATGCCTTGGTCACCACCATGAAAGAGTTCCATAAACCTGTTGATATTTCCGCTCTGGCACAAATGGCTCCGTTGACGAAGGGAACTCCGCTTGGTAATTCAATAAGTGGTTTTGCCGCAAGTTCGCCCGAATTGAATTCACCAAAACTATTGGTTGAACAGGCTTCTCAGCTCTTATACGATATACGGCAAGGGCTCTTGGAAGAAGAAAGACCCATGGCAAGGCTTCAGTTGCTTGATGTATCATTGAAATTGGAAGAGATTGTATTTAAGAGTTCACCGGAGTACCAACCGCAAAACTTGAAAGACCTACTGCATAAAATCTGTTATCTGGGTATGGCCGTTACTGGATCGGGCTATCTCGAACAATGGGAATGGAGCCAATTGGCTTCCGGGCTCACAAACTATGATGTGCCGGAACAATCACTTGGGGAATTAACCGAGGTGTTGAACAGGGCAAGGGCCGCAGTGGAATGGAGCGCCGCGATGACAAAGGCAAATTATGATGCTATAGTAAAGCAATATGTGGCCTTTGAACCCCTCGCAGCAGGATTTATAGATGACAAGATCCGTGGCTCGGTGTCGCTCCATTTGGGGCAGAGCGTTGGCGAATTGGGCAATATGATCTCCATGGAATCGCAATTGGCTAACAAAGTGATGGATGTACAGAACCAAAGTACCATTCGAGGTCTCAACCCTGGGTATGCTTTTGGTGAACTTGTAGTAGTGGGGGGCAGTTCGGATGATATTGAGGTTTCGTCGGATAAGATCTATGTATTCCAACGGCCGCCTTCGGACCTAAAACCGGTGGCGGGCATAGCAACGGTAGCTGAGGGCAATATGGTCTCGCACGTACAGTTGTTGGCACGAAATCTTGGAATTCCCAATGCCGCCCTTTCCGATGAGAATTTGCAAGCCTTAAAAAAATATGATGGCACGAGGGTTTTCTACGCCGTATCTAATAAAGGAAATGTAATTCTTAAGCCCGAGAACCAAATGTCGCAAGAGGAACTGGCACTTTTTACCGTCAAGGAAAGAAGGGAGGAGCGGATAGAGGTACCCGTCGGACAAATTCGATTGGACGAGAACAATGTACTCAACATGCGAAGCGTAGATGCGGATGACTCCGGCAAACTGTGCGGGCCCAAAGCGGCCAACCTTGGCCAGCTCAAAAAAATGTTTCCCGATAAGGTCGTTGAGGGATTGGTGATCCCATTCGGGATTTTCAGGACCCATATGGACCAACCAATGCCTGACCAAGAAGGTTCATACTGGCAATTTTTGACCAATATGTTCCAAGAGGCAAATCGAATGTTGGATTCCGGTATTACCGAAAATGAGGTTGAAAATTATCAGCTAAGACAATTGGAAATATTACGGGCGGCCATTAAAAAGATGGAGTTGCTCGACAGTTTTGTAGATCAATTGGAGAATGGGTTCCAAGAGGTTCTGGGCGGAGACTTGGGAAATGTTCCTGTGTTTCTGCGCAGCGATACCAACATGGAAGATCTTAAGGAATTCACGGGAGCTGGCCTAAACCTTACTATTTTCAATTCGGTGGACAAAGCCAAAATTTTGGAAGGTATCAAGGATGTATGGGCATCCCCTTACACGGAAAGAAGCTTTAAATGGCGCCAAAAATATCTTTTGAATCCCGAAAATGTATATCCATCAATTTTGGTTATCCCAAGCGTGGACGTGGACTACTCAGGAGTTTTGATCACGAAGGGAATAAGTTCAGGAACAGATCAGGACCTTACCGTGGCATTCAGCAGGGGAGCCGGGGGCGCTGTGGACGGTCAGGCTGCGGAGCAATACCTGATCAAGGATAGCGGAGGCTATACCTTGTTGGCTCCAGCCAGGGAACGTTTTTACAATGTTCTGCCCGAAACAGGTGGTACCGAAAAGAAAATCGCAACTTTTCAAGATCGTGTGCTCAAGGAAAGGAACATCAGCGAAATACGTGATCTGGCGCGTACAATTCGAGAGCGTGTTCCCAAAGAAACCAACTCGGATTACCAAGGAGCTTTTGATGTGGAACTTGGTTTTAAGGACAACAAATTATGGCTGTTCCAAATTCGCCCGTTCGTGGAGAACAAAAGAGCCCTAGGTTCTTCATATCTGGAATCCATCACACCAAAGATCGATTTGGAAAAGCGTATTTCACTTTCTAAAAAATTGTAGATGAAAAAGATGGTTGTCATAGTGTTTTTAGGATTGATGGGACTCGGATTCAGCGAATTTGCGGAATATCCTATAGATGGATACGAGCGTACGGGGATCAAACGTCTCAAAAGACTTGAAATGATCAAAAATGGGGAGTTGAAAGAATCCACACCATTGCCCGCTGGAGCCATGAAATCTTGGGAAGAAATCAAACTCAACCTTTTATCCAAAAAAGAAGATAGCACCGGTAGTTTTTTTGTGGTTGACGAACCGTTTCAAAAGGACATCGGCGCCCTGTTCCGAGGTTTCGACAAAAGTTACTCATTGACTATTATGGATATTTCCGATCCTGATAGTGTCCGCTATGCCGAACGAAACAAATCCTTGGGGTATCAGCCGGGAAGTGTGGGCAAGTTGGCTGTGCTTACCGCGCTTTTTGAGCAATTGGCCAAAATCTACCCTGATTCTTTTGAACTACGGACTCAGTTATTAAAGAACAAAGAGGTAAAAGCAGGGGTCTGGGGGCTCACCGATGAACATACCGTTCCCATTTTTAATGTAGAAAAAAATACATTGGTAAAACGGCAAGTGGTAGCAAGTGATGTATTTAGTCTATATGAATGGGCAGACCACATGCTTTCGGTTAGCAACAATGGTGCTGCCAGTATCGTATGGCGTGAGGCATTGCTAATGGCAGCCTTTGGCGAAAAATACCCAGAGCTTACCGAAGAGGAGGCAATGGCCTATTTTAAGGAGACCCCCAAAAAAGATTTGACCGACCTGGCCAATGATGTGGTGAACCTTCCTTTGCGTGATTTGGGTATAACAGCTGATGAATGGCGATTGGGCAGCTTTTTTACATCAGGTGCCAATACCTACGTAGGAGATAAAGGCGGAAGTATCGGGACTCCTTATGGTTTGATGAAGTTTTTGGTCCAACTCGAACAAGGAAAAGTAGTAGATGAAGAAAGTAGCCTCGAAATGAAACGGTTAATGTACATGACGGATAGACGTATACGCTACGCCCAATCGCCAGTACTTAAGGAAGCAGCGGTTTATTTTAAATCTGGCAGCTTGTACAAATGCGATAGGAGCAAGGGCGAGGAATGCGGAAAATACATGGGAAATGTACAGAACTTTATGAATTCGGTTATCATAGTGGAACATCCCGATAACTGCAGATATATGGTGGTCCTCATGACCAACGTGCTTCGAAAAAATTCGGCATCCGACCATATGTATCTGGCTTCGGCGATTGACAAGATTGTTAGGAAAGGTTGATTTCCTTGAGTGCATTTTGTGCAAAATCCTTGATTTTAGGATTATCATCTGTTACATAGCGTTCCAATAACTCCTTAAAACATTTGTCTCGCTGTTTGGCTATCAGATAGATTACCGCCAATTTTAACTTTATGTCGGGCACCTGCAACAGTTGCTCAAAACATTCGATTTCACTAGGTATGGCATGTTTGATCTTTTGTATTGCCTCTTCTGATGAAAAATCCATCGTTGCTTCCTCTATTATGGGCAGTAATTTTTGTTTAAGATTTCCTGTGAGTAGGTTGTCCAGAAACTCAATGGCCTTGATACGAGATTCTTCCTTGGGACTCAACAAGCCCAAATAGGCATTATGAACATCTTCCTGTACATATTTAAGCCCTAGTAGCTTAAAAATCCTTTCCAGTCCGGCATCCAGCCTACGTTCCAATAGCTCCAATAATGATGCTCGTGCATTCCTTTCTTCAACATTAATTTGTCCACCGGATTTTTTACGGTTTCTATATGAAATAATGATCTGTGTATGCATCGCTGAAAGTGTTTGGTGGTACAGTGTGCATTCTTCAAAGATCTTGGCAACTATCTTGAATCGGTTAAAACGGAGCGTGGGGCGCTCTTTTCTGATATCGCTCAATGACCGTACCACAGCCAGTCGCACACTGAGGTCCACATCATCAAAAAGTTGGAACAATGAATGTACCGCATCTTTGGACATAAAGGTTTTTATGACCGAAGGTACCAGTCTGCAAACATCGAGGCTTACCGTCCTGTTTTTTACATTAGAAACCAAGATAGGAAGGATTCCCGGTCCGTAGTTGTGCAGGGCCTCTATGGCAAACGGACGCATGTTCTTATGGGTGAGCAATTGCAGTAATTTGTTGATGAACAATGGCCGCATGCTCAATCCGGCCGCCCTAATCGCTGCTTCCCTTAAATGATTGTCCACACTATCGAGATGTTCTGTTATTGCTGGGTAGAATTGAGGGTAACCCGAAGCGCCAATGGCCTTTAATACAAGTGGGTTAATTGCGATGTCGTTTTGTGATAATCGTCTTTCCAATCTGCCCGGAAGGTCATATTTTGTTTTTAGGGTTTGGTTCCCCGTACTTTCCAAGGCCAAACAATACAGTGCGGTATCTTTGATCAATTGACTATCTGCTTCCAGAAATTCGTCGAAGATGTATTCTTCATTTTGTTCTGCGTGCAGCAATAAGTATTCAAAGGTGGCCAAGGTCAGTTCTTCATCATTATGCTGTAATAGTTCGTTGATATTGGTAATCATGCTGGAGCTATTCAAAAAATAGAGGTTCCGCATGGCGGCAGCTTTTATCTTCAGGGAAGGATGATCAAGTAATCTCAGTACATCATCCGTAAACCTACTATCATTGATTTCCATCAATTTGTTGAGCATAAAAAGAATCTGTTCGTCGGTGCCACTGTAAAAAACGTTTTTCATTCCTTCAACAGCGGAAATGGGCTTCGCCTTTGTATTGGAAGGATTGGTGGAGCTTGGAGAAACATTCTCCAGGTTCTTTTTGAAAGTGGTGTAATATTCCTGCCGTAGAATACCAATGAAAAAAATCCAAATCATCACCAAAACTATGATCAATATGGTAATGCTCGTAGTTCCAAGGTCTAGTGCGCTAACAAAAAATATGAGCAATAGGCCTGCTACGCCGGTGGCAATACTATCCACTACAACATCAATGAAAGATTTGGTACGGTTTTTCAGCTCGAACGGTAATGGGAGAACCAATAGCTCGGACGCACTTTTGTTTATCGATTGTTTTAAGATGCCGTCCATGGCCTTTATGACCACGATTGCGGACAGTTCGGGCAATATCAAAAAAAAGATGGAGCCGAAAAGGATGCCCAAGGGCAGGAGCAACAGCGAAAATCCAACGCCCCAAATACCAACAACACGATGGGTAACAAATAATTGGATTCCCAAGGACAACAGGTTGAATGTGGAAAACCAAAATGCCAAAAATGAGGTGAGTTTCTCGGGATCATCGAAAGATTTTGCAGCAAAATCGCTAAATTGATAGTCCACTAACTTGGCTACCAACACACCTACAGCTACTGTGAGTGCCATATAGGTCAGGTGGCGTGATTTTTTGATCAGTTTGTACGGATGGCCATCTGTGATGGAGATTCGCTTCTTTTTTTTGAAATCATCCAGTTTGTTCACCCGAAGTTTCCAGATTACCCGTAAAACGGGAAAACAACCCATAAGCATGATCGCGGCGATAAAGATCATGGCATCGTTCCCCACGAAAGGTGCCAAAATGGAGGTAATGTAGCCTCCAAATATACCGCCCAATATGGCTCCAGAACCTATAAATCCAAAAAGCCTTTTGGCGTCCCTGACGTTATAGACCAGATTGGCCAACACCCAAAATTGTGAAGCTGACAGCACAGCATAAATGGCAGACCAGATATAAAAAAAGAACAGTAAATAGGGGTTGATCAATCCTAGTCTTAAAAGTACGGCCAATGCCACAAGTACTACAATTGACGAGAGCAATGTGGTTCTTATGATATGGTTCAGTTCAAATTTGGCAAGTACCCTTGTGTAGAAAAAGGAACTTAGGACTGCAGTAAAGGCAACCAAGACGTAAGCTACGGATAATTTTTCCGCACCAAGTTCTGAAAGAAAAAGTGCATTGATTGTCGGCTTTATGATCAGTAGCACGGAAATGATCAAAAAGATGTAGCAAAACATAAAAAGGGAGATTTTAAACTCTCCCTTTCGTATGTCAAAAAATTTATTTGTTAGCTCAAATATCATTGGCCATGTAACTTTCCAATGATTAAATTTCGGGTTTTTTCAATACTTTTTCGATGGGCTTTACCAAATTTCGAATAATCTGTTCGCCATTAGGGTCATCGATCAGTGCGACCAAGATGTATCTTCGATTGGCCTCTTTGCCCCATACCAGAATGGAATCGGAATGATAGGTTTTCCAAGAGCCGGATTTTCTAAAAAGACGTGCAGAGGGTGCAATGATCTCCAAGGTGTTCACGAATTTGTGGTGAAGCTCCGGATTCTCCATGATGTTTAGCATTTGTTTGGAGCGTTTTTCATTTACCAGCTTACCATTGGCAAGTAAGTAATAAAAGCGGCACACCTGTGTCACGGATGCGGCATGGCTAAGTTGTTTTAAAGGTTCCCTGTTGGTATTGCCGCCTCCGCCATATCTTTTGCCTACCCAGAGCCCGCCTCCGTTGCCCTCATCATAGAAAGCATACGTTGGATCGGTCATTACGGATTCTATCTTGGCATACCCCAAACGGTCTATCATCCTAGTAGATGCAGCATTATCCGATTTGCTGATCATTAATCTCATGTCCTTTTTGATCTCAGAAGTTTCAATAAGCTCACCCTTTTCTATTGCATCCATCGCAGCAAGTAAAATGGCAATCTTTGGCAGACTTGCGGCATACATCATATGGTTGCCATTGATTCTTGCAAATCTAACATGCTCGGGGTTGCTCAGATCAACGATACCAATTGCCATCTTTTTTTGACCTATCAAGCTGGCCCATGCCTCATTGCCCAATATCTCATCTTCCAGATTGGCCTGTAATGAAGTATCGATCAACTTGGTCAATGGTTTTACTTTTTCGCTCCCAACTTTTATTGGGAGAGTCTGCTGACCAAAGATGGAAAGACAAACGGTAAAAAATAAAAATGCGAAATAGGTGATTTTCATTTAAAATGCATATTTTAAAAATTAGTCAAAATTATATAATCGTAAGACACACAATATGTTAAAATTCACATTGATTGATACGATTGTAAATGCTATTTCGGTTTTTCGGTAAGGGCTAATTTTTCTTCTATGATAAGTAAATGTGTATGACGAAGTATCCGAACCTTAAAAATGGATTTCTTTTTACAACAGAGTCCCTTTTTTGAATTAAGTATAATATATTGTAAGTAAAACGTTACATAATTATACTGTTTCCCCAAAAAAATGCTCAAAAGATACATACTTATCATTTCTGCTATCATCAATATTGTGTCAATTTTGGCCATATTGGGATGGATGTTCCAATTGGAGTCCCTCACCAGGGTTGTTTCCGAACTGCCGTCAATGAAATTCAACACAGCCTTGTGCTTTATTTTTTTGGGAGCGACCATAGTACTTATTGTAAAACACTATAATATAGTTTTTGCGCATATCGTCAATGCTTTTTTATTGATTGTGGCTTTGCTCACCTTGAGTCAGGATATTTTTGCCATTGATTTTGGAATAGACCAATTTTTTGTTGAGGATTACTTTGGGATACGATCAGGTAACCCGCACCCGGGAAGGATGTCGTCCGCCACTTCACTTTCATTTTCGCTTTTGGGGATATCACTTTTACTGATTTTATTAGGGAAACCTAACAAAATGAGGTTTGCCGCATATATGTCCCAGGCAGTGGCATTTTTTTCTTTCTTGGCGATTACAGCCTATTTTTTTCAAATTCCTACGGAGGATAAGATCAACTTTCTTTCATCAATGGCCGCGCATACAGCAATCGGATTTTTGTTGGCGAGTACAGCGATTTCCCTTATGGTCCCAAAATATGGGGTTATGGAACTTTTTATCGGCAGGGGAATAGGAAACCACCTTGTAAGAAAAATGTTCCTTCAACTATCGGCAATAACGATTTTGATTTCATATATCATTTTTCGGGTATATAGGGCAGGGTATCTAGAGTCAGGGTTTTCCATAGCTACACTTGCTGTTGCCTTTATCTCCGTTGTACTGTTCTTTTTAATGATCGTTATTCCTGAGATAAACAACTTGGAGCAGGAAAGGAGGAATGTAGAACGAGATCTTCTTGCGACCACTACATATCTTAATGCCACACCGGATCCTATCGTGATTATTGATGATTCTGGCAAAATCCTACTTTCCAATAGTTTAATGAAAAAGACCTTTGGCTATGATGCTATTCGCTTAAAGGGGAAAAATATAAACGATTTTGTGTCCGATGATTTTACAGAAGTCCATAAGAATCATATCAAAGAATTTTCAGCGGTAGAACCAACCATTGAGGAAAACGGCAAGGAAGCAAACATTACATCTGTAATCGAGACCCACTTACTCAAAGATAAAGGCAAAAAATTACCGGTTGAAATAACATTGAATTCCATTGTGACCCTAAACGGTTACAACACCATTGTTGCTTTTAGGGATATTTCAAGAAGGATCAAAGCAGAGTCCGATTTCAAAAAAGCCAATGAAAAGGTTTTGGCAGCCTTGGATGCCTCCATCATAGGAATATGGGATTATGATATCGAGGATGGCTCCATTATATGGGACGATACCATGTACAATATTTATGGTCTGGACAAGGAGAAAGAGCCTATAAAATTTTCGATTTGGGCAAGTATGATCCACAAGGATGATATAGATTGGGTCCTAAAACTTTTGGAGGCTGCCATAGCCAATAAAACCCCTTATGAAGGTGATTTTAGGATTATTTGGCCCGATGGTTCCATGCGCCATATACGCGCTAAGGGGTCGGTATACCTTAATGAAGAAGGTGAAGTAATCAGAATGTTGGGAACCAATTGGGACATCACCGAGCAGAAAATCAATGAGCTTGCCCTGGAAGCAATTACGGAGCAAAATAGACTGTTTATAGATGAAGCACCAACGGCCATAGCCATGTTCGATACCAATATGGTGTACTTGGCAGCTTCCAAAAAGTGGTTGGAAGACTATTACTTAACAGAAAGTGTTATAGGCAGGTCGCATTACGATGTGTTCCCAGAAATAGGTGATGACTGGAAAAAAATCCATCAAGAATGTTTGAACGGAGCCGTAAATACTTGTGATGAGGCCGTGTTTGAAAGGGCCGATGGCTCTAAACAATGGATTACATGGGAAGTGAAGCCATGGTACAAAAAGCCCGATGAAGTTGGGGGATTGCTCATGTTTACGGCCAATATTACCCAGTTCAAAGAAAATATCATGGAACGCTTGCGGTTGCAGGATATGCTGGACCAATCCAACCAGATCGCAAAGATCGGAAGTTGGGAGTACGATGCTTCAAAAGATGCACTTGCCTGCAGTTCTATGACCAAAGAGATATACGGAGTGCCCAAGGATAGGGAACCCAGTTTGGACAGAATGTTTTCCTTCTACTCCAAGAAAGATGCAGAAACGTTGGAGAGAGCCATTCAGCAGTCCTTGGAACAATCGCATTCCTTTGATATGGAACTTAGAATTAACGCAGCCGATGGAGAGAAAAAATGGGTAAGGGTCATAGGTAGGACAAAGGGGTCTGAGCCTGATGGCAAGGTGTATGGGATTTTTCAGGATATTACCAGAATGAAGGTTTATGAGACCTCATTGATAAAGGAAAAGCAGAAAGCAGAGGCAGCTAATAAATCAAAATCCGAATTTTTGGCAAACATGAGCCATGAAATCCGAACACCCTTGAACGGTGTCATTGGATTTACGGATTTATTGATGAAAACCGAACTCAATGAAAGTCAGTCCGAGTATATGCAGACCGTCTATAATTCAGCAAACCACCTTTTGGATATAATTAATGATATACTGGATTTCTCTAAGATCGAGGCAGGAAAATTGGAATTGAACATTGAGAAAATAGACTTGCTGGAACTTTGCGATCAAACCATGGACATTGTCAAACATCAGGCACATGCCAAGGGCCTTGAAATATTGTTGGATATTTCCCCGGATATTGATCGTTCAGTTTATGCGGATTCTGTTCGGTTGCGCCAAATACTTACCAACCTTTTGGGGAATGCGATAAAGTTTACCCACCAAGGTGAAGTGGAGTTGAAAGTTAGATATAAGCCCGAACTGGGGACAGACACGAACAAAAAATGCTTTGTTTTTTCCATTAGGGATACAGGGGTCGGCATAGCCGAACATAACTTGGAGAAGATTTTTAAAGCTTTTGATCAAGAAGATGCTTCAACGACCAGAAAGTTTGGAGGAACGGGTCTGGGCCTTACCATTAGTAACCGTCTTCTAAATTTTATGGGAAGCAGTTTGCATGTAGAGAGTAAGCTCAACCAAGGTAGTGTGTTTTCCTTCGTTGTTGAGTTTAAAACGGAGGATGAATCCAGCAGGGGAGACGAACCGTTAAAATCAAAAGTAAAAAAGGTCTTGGTCGTTGATGACAACGAGAACAATAGAATCATTTTAAGGGATATGCTAAAACTCTCCCAAATTGATTCGGAGCTTGCGATCCACGGAGTCGAAGCACTGGAACTTTTGGAGAAGCATTCAGATTTTGATTTGATGATCTTGGATTATAACATGCCCTATCTCAATGGTGTGGAGGTGATTCAACATGTTCGTGAAAAATTTGGTATGTCCGCGGAACAACTTCCCATAATTTTGCTCCACAGTTCCATAGAAGATGAAAGTATAAAACAAGCCTGTTCAACGTATGGGGTGCGTTTCAATTTATCGAAACCCGTAATGCTGCGTGATTTACAGTCTGCACTCGTTAAGGTCGGCAGTTCAAATGGTGTTGTTAAAACAGAGTCGTCGGAACAAGCAGATACTAAAAGCTTGGAACATTTATCACCGAATATTCTGGTGGCCGAGGATAACCCCGTAAACAGATTTTTAGCACGCACTCTGTTGCAAAAAATAATGCCACAGGCCAAAATTGCGGAGGCTCATGATGGTTCGCAAGCAGTTGAACATGTTGCCCAAGCTCAGTTCGATGTTATTTTTATGGATATCCAGATGCCCGTGATGAGTGGGTTCGATGCCACCCAAAAAATAAGGGAGTTAGAGGGTCCTAATGAACACGTTCCTATAGTTGCACTAACCGCAGGAGTCGTTAAAGGAGAAAAAGAACGCTGTTTGGAACATGGAATGGATGACTATGTTACCAAGCCGGTAGTCCTGGAAAAGTTAAAAGAAGTCCTTTCAAATTTCCTGTTGAAGTAAAATATTACAATTAACGGGTTTTTCATACAATTTTATGCCCGATTTAATGTTTAAGTAGGTATAAACCTACTTTTAGAAATGGGCACTATCCTAAAAAATGTATTGATTATCAGTCCCACTGAAAACCTCATGGAGAGTTTCCAGAGTTTTTATACTTGTCGTGATTGGGAAATGGACTATTGCCAAGATAGCTTTATTGCCTTGCAACGTTTAAAGAATTCAACCTATGATTTGATCATAATGGATGAAGGCATAGGACCTTTAGATCCTTTCAAGGTTATGGACTATGTTTTTCATGAGTTGCAAAAGTCCTATCCAATGGTAATCGTAGGTGACGATAACAAACCAGAAGCGATACACGAAAACTATCAACGATGCAATTATCCCATAGAGCAATATAATGTTGATGCGCTTGTACATTATGGAAAAAGTGAAGAAAAGGAAAAGAAACTTTTCTCCTTGGAATATTTAAACGAACTATCCGACAATAATCAGGAATTTATTGAGGAATCCATTGTATTGTTCAAAAACACCTTGGATGCCAAGTTTGTTGATCTTCAAAAGGCCATTTCAACCCCGGATTTTGAGGAAGCACGTCAAATAGCGCATAACATAAAGCCCAGCTTTTCGATGTTGGGCAATGATGCAGGACCGGTTATTTGCAATACGATTTGCTATGACGCTGTAGAAAGCGAGATTCCAGAATTGGCCCAAACCTTGATGAAGGAATATGGGTTGATCGTAGATGAAATTGAAAAACAGTTCCCCAAATTAAAAGCAGTATGAAGAAGAGAATTTTGATCATCGAAGACAATCCCATGGTTGTAAAATCATTGGAGTTTAAGCTGACCAAAGATGGGTATGACGTTGTTGTGGCCGAAGACGGTAGAAAGGCTTTGGAAATACTCAAGGAAGACGATGCCATTGAATTGGTCATTACTGACCTGATGTTGCCCTATATTACAGGAACGGAACTCATAGAGCATATAAGGAACAATACTCCCACTATGCCCATAATAGTACTCTCTACTTCCAATCAAGAGGAAATCATTACTGATGCCTTTATGATGGGGGTCAACGATTTTATCACCAAGCCCTTCAGTCCCAACGAACTGTCTTTGCGAGTAAAAAGAACCATTGAAAGTCATTAATTGTCTGCATTGGAGAACATAATGCCTGATTGGCCTTGGCCGTTAAAGGTAACCGCCTTCTTTGTGTGTTTGTTTTTTTTGTTGGTGATCGTTACAGTGTCCGCATTGATAATCCTCAGAAGCTATAAAAACGCAAGAGACCGCAAGAAAAAATTATTTCAGGATAATATCGATACTTTTTTGAACAACGCTTTGTTCGATGAAACCTTTGATCTAAAAAAGGAGGCAAAAACCTTCAGATTCCAATTCTTAATATTCAAGCTGCAAAAGAAAATTGCCGTAAGGCAAATCTTGGTCTATAACGAAAATCTAAAGGGAGAATCATCCATTACCCTAAAACATATTTTCCGGGCTTTGGAACTCGATATCTTTATTTTGGATTCCTTGAAGAACGGCAGGTGGTATGATAAGGCACGAGCAATCTACGTACTCTCGGAACTCCACGTAAAAGAGTCCAAACAAGTAGCACTTTATTTAAACGATAAGCACGAGACCGTGCGTGCCCAAGCTATCTATTTCTATATAAAAACGGCAGAGAACAACCCATTGTCTTTCTTCTCCAAATTAAAAAAGGAACTTACCTTATGGGAACTTATCCAGCTGGAGGATTGTTTAAAGTTTGTATACGAAGGAGCTACCCCGGACTTTTCCTTATGGTTGAAGCATGAATTGAACACCGTTCTCCTTTTTTCCATTAGAATGATTCAGCAATTCAATCAATTTGAACACATTCCGGCGATTGTTCCTTTTTTGGACCATCCCAACGAACAGGTAAGAAAGCAGGCGGTGACCTCCTTGCGAAAATTGAATTATGAAAAGCTGTTGGATGAGGTAATGCCCAAATTTTCCAAGGAGACCCGACTGGTCAAAAAAGAGATCATCAAAGCGGTCGAAGCCCTTGGAGATCTACAAATGCTTCACAAATTAAAGCCGGCCCTTGAGCAAAATATGGAGTGGCAGACCCAACTTATGTACCTGACCGCGGAAAAAAGGATGCAACCCAACTTTTAAATTAAGGCGAACCTGTGGAAAACCTATACATCAACCATATTACGGAAATTATAAGCTGGCTGTTTCTGGCGTATGGGGCCATTGTATGTTCTGGATATATCTTCTCTGCATTTTTCTCCTTTCTGGAAATACGCGAATACAAACGTAAGAATGGTTTAAAGGATGAGATAGCACTGTTGCAGTCCACAAATCTACCTTCCATATCCATTTTGGCCCCCGCCTATAACGAAGAGGCCAATATTGTGGAAAATGTGAGGTCATTGCTTACGGTGAACTATCCTTCATGCGAAATTGTCATCATCAACGATGGCAGTAAGGATGGCACCATGGAAAAACTCATTGAAAGCTTTCACTTGGTAAAGGACGACTCCATTTACTATAACATTTTGCCCTCACAGAACATCAAACAAATCTATAAGTCAACATTTAAATCCTTCAAAAACCTTAAGGTTGTGGACAAGGCAAACGGTGGCAAGGCAGATGCCCTCAACGCGGGAATCAATGTATCCAAACACGATATCATTTGCTGTATCGATGTGGACTGTGTGCTGGAAAGTGATGCATTATTAAAATTGATAAAGCCTTTTTTGAACAACGAGAAAAAGGTTATCGCATCAGGAGGTATTATTCGTATAGCCAACTCTTGTATCATCGAAGATGGAAAGATCGTTGAGGTGAAGTTGCCCAACAAGTTCTTGATACGTGCACAGATTATCGAATATTTCCGGGCTTTTTTAATGGGACGTATGGCCTGGTCACGTGTTGATGGACTCTTGTTGATTTCGGGTGCGTTTGGCATGTTCGACAAGGAGACCGTGATAGAGGCCGGGGGCTATAACCCAAACACCGTTGGAGAGGATATGGAACTCTTGATGCGCATGCGTAGGCTCATGAGGAATAGAAAAGTAGATTACACGGTCGGGTTTATCCCAGACCCGCTCTGCTGGACCGAGGTTCCGCACAACTGGACCATATTGCACCGGCAACGAAATAGATGGACACGTGGAACCGCCGAAACCCTTTGGATTCACAGAGGTATGATGTTCAACCCAAAATATGGGGTGCTTGGCCTTTTGAGTACACCGTACTGGTTATTTTTTGAATGGTTTGCGCCCTTAGTGGAATTTTTTGGGATACTATTTTTTATCGCACTCATGATCTTGGGTCAAATCAATTGGATGTTCGTGCTCGGATTTACCATGGTTTCCTACGGATTTGCGGTACTCTATTCTGTAACCGCACTATTTTTTGAGGAATTCTCATTTCAGCAATACAAAAAAACCTCTTATACCTATAAACTTGTACTGACCGCATTTCTGGAACCCATCATTTTTCATCCGTTTATTCTTTGGTCCTCCCTAAAGGGAAACATTGATTTGATACGCGGAAGAAAGTCTTGGGGCGATATGAGCAGAGCAGGTCTGGGCAAGATAGGGGAAGAGGTAACGGTAAAATAGCTAATGATGCAGGTTTTTTTAAGCAATAATATTTTAAAAAACGGTCATGTATTATGAAACAGTTTTGGTTATATGGTTTTCTTTTTTTGACATTGGGCGTTTGGTCACAGGAGACTGTTCCGGTGAACGAGATGTATAAAATGGCCAGGGAAGAAGCATTTGAACATAAAAACTATGATAAGGCCATTGGTTTTATGGAGGAGGTGGTG
>Ga0114912_1000245_pt1 | contig 29246 bp, 37 predicted proteins | sample MalvirDeepMed_51_FD_89713 | JGI IMG/M metagenome (GOLD analysis project Ga0114912, IMG submission 89713) | Marine viral communities from the Global Malaspina Expedition - Malaspina viral metaG DeepMed_51 | ecosystem: Environmental > Aquatic > Marine > Oceanic | place: Mediterranean Sea...
CCCGCCCTACCCTCTAAGTGCCGGGGACGAAACTCAGCCGTCAACGGCTGGGTTGTCCGCATCCCGGCGCGAAGGCCCCCCGGTCCCGGGCTTGGCAGCAGCCTTTGAGATAAAGTAAAAGCCCAGAACGAGCGTCACAAGAGTCTCCACGTCGCCGCCAGCGAGGATGAGAGCAAGGAATCCCACGATAACGATAAAGATGGCGAGTAGCGCCCTCACACTGCCCGCTGGCAGCCAGAGGGGTTGTGTCTTATCAAACCAGTTCACGTAGGGGTCTCCTAGAAACGGGGCCGCGTGCCCTCTTCGAACTTGCCGCTGTTTGTGAGTCGCTGCCACTCGGGGCGTGTGAGAGTCTCGGTGCACGCTCGGGCTGTGGAGCAAGCCCATAGCACCGGGCTGTCATCCGCCGGGGGCTTCCAGCTACGGGGCTTGCTATAGCCGCGCTTGAAGTCGTACGCCGTTCCGTCGTCCCCGCTCTTGTGTGAGATGGGGTACCAGCGATGGGTGTGCTTGAGGGGCCTAACCACAGTCCGCTTCGCCCCGGGCTACAGCCGCCATCTGGGACATCGACTGGCTGAGGCCGTAGGCGCCGAAAGCCACGTCGGGGCTCTGGATGGCCTCGTAGTAGAGGCCCAAGCGGTAGAGGTCGAGCGACGAACGGAAGTAGGCCCACCAGCCCGCGTAGCACGGGCGAAGGGTCATAGCGTCCAGCCGTACCAAGCCTTGCTCCACCACGATGATGAGGTCGTCGCGGGCGTTGAGACTCTCGGGATACTCCCGCCGAAACGCCGCGTAGTACGCTACGTCCTCTGACACTTCGGCGACCGTCATATCGGCCCACCGAAGCGCGAGAGAGTCGCCGTAGGCATCACTGCTACTATCGGCGCGAACGGCAACGCCAGCGAACACCGCCGCGAGCGCTGCCCAAACCACGATGGCTGCTAGCTGAGTGGCTCGGAGTTCTAGGTTTCTCATACGAGCCAAGCTACCACTGGAGTAGTCAGCACTGCTACCCCGGACCACAATAGGAACCAGCCGAGGGACTCGCAGTTACTCATATCCCTCATCGCGCTCATCTTCGATGCTGTCGATGATGCGATCTAGGGTTCGACCGAATACCCACTCCGGGTCATTTTTCCACTCGTAGTCGGCAAGGTCTAGGTTGAGCTCTTCGATGTCGCGCTCGGCAAGCGCCAAGTCTTCCTTAAGGGTGTTACGCTCGTCACGGACAGCGCGGAGCTTCCGCTCGGCTACCGCCCCAGCGGATCCGACGCCGATCTCGAAACGGATACAGAAGTAACGCTTGTTGTTGCGAAACTCGCTGCCGAACTTAGTGACGTGCGCCCACCTCACCCAGAAGGGCTTGTGGCTCATCGGCTCATAGACGAGCACTTGTGTACCGTCGCCGTTGAGCCGAGCTAGGCCGACCTCGTGGGGGACATCGCCGACCTTATCATCTAGCCGGGATGAGCCCGGCACGTCATCGACGTTGCCGCTCAGCGAAACAAAATAGCCGTCCCGTAGGGCTTGCTTGAGTTCTGCCCCCGTGGGGTCGAACGGCTCCGCTCGCAGCTCGGGGAACAGCTTACGGTAGGCGTACAGCGCGTTGCCCCGGCTGTAGCCTTTCGCCGCTGCCACGGACTCGCCGCGGTGGTCCGCTGCGAGTGCCCGCAATCGGCGCATCACTCTCGTCCGCTGCGTCTTGGTGTAGGGCTTGCCGCTCGGGTTTGTAAAGTATTCGTCAAGCGTTTGGTAGCGGGCTGCCGTCACCAGCGTGGACAGTCGGCACGCCGTGGTGGGCTTTATCCACGTCTGGGGTGTGGCACTGGGCTTGAACTTGTTTGGTGCAATCAATGCCGCTCTCCCGTCATCTCTGTTTAGAACACGCCCGTGACAAGTAGGGCGGCGGTGGCTAGGCCACCCGCGCCGATGCCCCAAGCACCGAGGCGGGTGACTGCCGAGATTTGGATGTAGAAGTGGATGACTGGCTCCACCTTACGCTCAAACAAGACTTGTCGGATAAGAACATCGCGAAGCGTCGGGTTCTCTGGCACCTCGTCGAGGGGGTCTACGTAGTGGTCGTGCATAGCCGCTCCTAGCGGGTGGGAGGAAGGCCCCGCCCTCCGTGGCGCTAGCGATGACACGCATAAAGGCGCGGTCCACGAACAGAGGGCGGGGCGTAGGGTTCTGATGTGATCCCCAGACCGGGGCACTCCTCACAGTCGCGTGAGATATAGATAGCGACTGGTAGCCACACGGTCCGGGGTCATTTGGTTCCGCCGTCAACGTGGAACCCATTGGGGTCACGGGGCGGGGCTGGCTGAGAGCCAAACAAGCGTGGCTCTAGGCGTCTGGTGAGTTCGCCCACCGGATGCTTGCCTAGGTGGTGGAAGTAGGCCACCGTGCTACGTGCGACGTAGCCGCACACTTCACACTCGTTAGGGTAGGGGTCGTAAGCTCTGGAGTAAAGGTTACCCACGGAGCGCTCTCTCAGCGTACATATACATTATACCACACACTGTCAAGCTCAAACCGCAACCCCCGCCTCCCGCTTCGCGGCGTTCCAATGCCGCGAGTAGTGCTTGCGGCAGTAGATCTTTCCATCCCCGCCGTAGCGTCTCTGTGCTGGCCGCTTGCACTCCGCATCTCGGCACAGTTCGCCGACGTACTTATGCTTGCGTCCGGGGTGCTTTCCCCCGGCAGCGTTTCGCTTGGCAGCAGCAGCAGCCATCTCTCCCCGCCGCTTTTCTGCCCACTGCTCGTCCGACCACTTGCGAGTGACGCCAGCGTCGGCTATCGTGATAGTCCCGTCGCACGTGCCCGCATCTCGCATATCGGCTCGGAATTCCGGGATGCAGTCCTCACACGGACTGGCTGCCGCCATCGGCCCGCTCCGGTCGTTGAGCGCGAGCCATACCGTCCGTTCTATGGGCGTCATACACGCCCCGGTGTTACTCGTCATCGGTTGCGATGACCCACGCGAAACCCGCCGCTGCCAGAACCGCCGCGGTTGCCCCCGCGAAGACGTGGACGAATGCCCCTAGAGCCACTGCCCCCACTCCCGCCAGAGCGAATGGGGCGAATAGCTCTACGAATATCTTGTATCGAAGCAGCCGAAGCACCGCGCGTCGCCGCTCTTGGCGGGCGTTGTGCTCGCGCACGAGCCGCCCCCGCTCGACATCCAACCTACTCATCACTGCTACCTCCCAGCCAACGCAGCCAACTTTGCTCCATAAAGGCCGGGGCTGTGATGTCAGCCGGTGGCCTCACGTAGCAGTGCCGCACGTCCAGCTTGTGCACGCTCTTCCGATGGTCGATGGACCGCCCGCCGCGCTTACGTAGGAAGCGGGGATCCTCCACGCCGATAGTCAAGATGTCCTCAGCGCTGGCCCCCACTAGCCAACCGTCTGACGTACGCCATACGACGACGCCACGCGCTGGGGGGTCCATCTCAGCGGCCCGCTCGGCCACGGCTGCGGCCTTCCCGGTGTCCACCAGCGGACCACCCCAGCCCGCCAACTGCGTATAAGTGTAGTCCCGGTCCTTAACTTCCACCACGAACGTTTCGAGCATCCCGTTCGATACGAGGAAGTCAGTGCGGTCCGCCGGGCCGGGAGTGCCCAGAGTGGTGTGATCCAACCCCTCCCACGCGCGGTCTACGATAGCTTGCTCGGCTGCCTTGTCGATAGTGACCGGACCGTGCCGTACGGCTGTAGTGCTCGTCACCCGCGGGCGCACTCGTAAAATGCCGCTCGGGTCCGCTCGACTCGCCCTAGCTGTCGCCAGTAACGACGGAGCATCCACGGCTGTATGGCGCGGTCGTTGTCCAGCCGCCGCCAATAGCGGGCGCTCGTTTGCCCGAACATCACGCCCGCTACTGACAGCCGGGAGAGACGAACGGTGCAGTCGGGGTAGGTGCCCCGCGCTATGCGGTTCAAGTTGGTCGTGCCCCAGCGGGCGATATCACGCGACTTGCGAACTGCCCCCGCGTAGTCGCTGCTGACACCGCGGAACAGTTGAGCGTTAAGGCGGTCGTTGAGCACGCCGACTCTCTGGTCGGCGTCGGGGACCGCGGCGGTGACGCTGGCAGTCGCGAACACCGCCCAGCCCAGTCCGATGAGGGCCACTGCCGCCATAGCCTTCTTGTAGCCTTGCTGTAGCGGCCTAGGGCTGGTCCCAGCCCGCTTGTGGGCTTGAAACACCCCACCCTTGCCGCCACTGCCTACGCTCGCATCAGATAGGGGAACTCGTGCAGTTGTTCTCATAGTGCCCTCCATAGTAGCCATCTTCTAGCCAATTGTCAAGCTATCCATCTTCAAAGATGTCCCCCATAAGCTCGACAGCACGCTTTCGGCTCACGTCCACCAGTCCCCCGGCGGCAGCCTCACGGATGGAGACGAACACCTAGGGAGACTGCGATACCGTCGGTGATTGTTTCCACGGCGGCTTGTGGCGGTAGGCGCGCTCCGCAATGACTTTCGCCAGCCGTAGCGCTTCCTCTCTGCTCAACGGGACGCCGCCCACCCGCTCGCCCTCAAGCGCTTTGGCGATTGCGTCAACGTCCATCGCGCGCCCGTCGCGCCTTCTCGGCTGCGAGGATGCGACGCACGACGAGCCGTGCCCTCCATAGCCGCTTGTTCATCATCCCGCTGCGCCCCCGGCGCGCCTCTTGGTCCAACTCGGAGTCCGAGAGTTCGCGCGCCCCCGCTTCGATAGCTGCTCGCTGCACTGGGTCCACGTCCCGGTCCACCGTGTCGATGGCCGGGATAAGTGTCCGGTGTGGTCGCTCTTCTGTCATCTTTAATACCCCTCAACCATACGATCACTGCAAATCCAATAGCCGATACCGTCCACCCGGTTGTCCCGCTTGGGGCTGGCTGCCTCTCGGGACAGCTTTACGCCCGTCATATTCAGCGCCACGATGCGCGGCGGGATATCGGGGAAGCCGTCACGGGGCAGCCCTTGGGCCGTGGCGTCATCAATGCTGTAGACGGCAAGCCCCACGGACTCCAGCCACCGCTCCAAGATGGCCGCGGTGACGCGACCCGTACCCCGGAAGTCGCTGCTGGGATGGCCGTAGGCCGCTTCGCGGTTACCATTGACCAAATCCCACGCCTCATCGGTAATCCGCCTTGGATGGTCATCCATATCAAGTGTCCTCATCTTCCGTGTCGTAATCCGCGGGTCCGCCCATCGCAGAGATGTCATCTCTGGGGCACGGCTGGCTGAGGGCCGGCATCTCGCAGATGTCGCACCACTCCGGCCCCGCTAACCGTAAACGTGTCGGGGGGCGCGCCGTAGTCATCTCGTGGTATCCGCCGTCTTCTAGCAAGTCGGGCCGGAGCGGGATTGTGGGGTGGCCGTCTGGGTCCCGCCGGTAGCAGATTCGTTTAAACACCGCTCTCCCTCCCGTGTACGTCAAGCCAGTAGCCCCCGCCCATCACGTAGAAGCCGATACGTGGCTCCCCGCCGTGTAGGGCTAGCCAGTCGTTGGCCCGGATGTAGATGTAGTCAGTAGTGCTACGTCCCGCGTGGACAAAGGACCGGACCACGATGCCAATACGGTCGGGGTACAGCCCGTCCATCGCTTGCAGCGGGCCCATCACGTACCCCGGCAGCACATCCACGTGTGCAATGCCGTGGGAACTGGCTAGGAAGTCGGGAACGGCGGCCCGCGTGGCTTTGCTCTGGACCTTCACGTGGTCCCCCAAGAGGTCCACGGCATCACCTAGCTGGCCGACTTTCAGCCAGCCGTAGCGCTTCGCTAGCCGCCGCTCGTTGTCTTTACCCATCCGCACGCTGCTACGGGACCGCTTGGCTGCCTCGTGGTCCCGCGTCTTTCCACACGTCGAGACTTCGCAGACTTCCACCCCGTCGAGCACGCCCCAGCGGTGGCGCTGATGGATGCTCGCAAACTTACGCTGGCTCATAGGACCACTCGCCCTCTCTGAACGCGAACTCGGGCCAGTGCTCCAGCACGTCCTCTGCTAGTGACTTTTTGATACGGGCGTGCGAGCACACGGAGTCAAGCGACAGCGCGCCGTGACTCGCGAGCACGCCCGCGATGTCTTGGTACTGCTTGTCCTTGGTAAGGTGCGGGGAGTCCGGTAGCAGCTTAAGGCTGCCCCCGACCCGCTCGACTCTAAAGTGAGCGTCCGGATGCTTGGCCGTCAGATTGGCCTTGCGCTGCGATACCGTTAGGTGCTGCACGAAAGGGTTAGGCTCCACGCCCGCGGGTGTGTCTCGCTCGTACAGCTCAAACGTGGCGCGGGCCAGCGCGGGCTTGTAGACAGAACCGTAGGGCCGCGCTCCCTCACCGCTCGGCGTTTGCTTATTGAGATGGTCGATCAGTAGGGACGTGACGCCGAGTTCGCGGAGTCCGCGGAACAGTTCTAGCGCCGAGTCGGCGGCTTCCCCGCTACCGGGTGGGCTCGCCATCATCACTGAGTCCACTACCACCAGCCCGGCGTCGTGCGACTTGACTAGCTGTTCCGTCTCTCGCAAGTCTTTCGTGATGGCTCGGGCCATCGGCTCATAAAAGATGTTGCGGGGCACCGGGATGTCACAGCCAGCGGCCATCCGCGCCACGTGATCGTTCCAGTCGGCGCGGCTCGTCTCCCAGTCCAGTACCAGCACGGGGGTCGGCTCGGCCACCTCCCAGCCGGTGAACACCGGGACCCCCGACGCCGCCGATAGCGCGATGGCAGCGGCTAGCGTGCTCTTTCCGGTGCCCTCTTTCGCAAACAAGATGGTGGCTACATCCCCGAGCACCAGCGGCTTAACGACGTAAGACGGCTCGGGCCGGATGGCGTCGTGGCCGATGGGCTCCAACGGCTCACGGAACTTGTGGTCATCGTGCCGACGCCGATAGAAGCCAGCTAGGATGCTCGGCCAGTGGATGCCGATGGGGCAGATTTTCTCTAGGGCCGCTGCTACCCGGTCCGCTCGCACTGCGTCTAGCAGCGGCTCGTTGGACCGCTGCCGTTGCTCATCGTCAACCGTCACGGTCAGCTCACCCGATGGCCCGCTCCTCCCGTCCGTGACGTAGGGCATATCAAGTACCACCTCGTGGCCGTTAAGCACGTCGGTCAGACGCCCATCCTTGTAGTTGGCCGCGTCCACGTAGCGCGCCTCTGGGTCCGCGCCGAACTTATCTAGTACGTTCCCTATGGCGTCGCGGACTTGCTCGGGCGTCTTGGGGTTCTCTAGCCGGCCATTCTCGGCCAGCATCGTGGCTTCAAGCACCGCAGCGTCACGGATATGGCCAGCGTGATAGCGCGCCCGGTCCCGTAGCCAGTCGTGCCGCCCGCCCTCCGTGGGTAGCTCGTCATCCCCGCCGGGGATGGTGAACGTGACGGGCTTAACCGTGGCCGCGGCTACCCACCGGGCGGGGAGCGGCTCCACGAAAGGCAGCCCATCAGTGGCGTAAACGTGTCCGCTGGCGTGGACGCTGCCGGGGCCGATGACGTAACCCGCCGTCGAGCCCGTGCCCCACCGCGTGATGAGGCCAAACATCTTATGCTCTGGCCGGTCCACCCCCTCCGGCCAGTTGTAGTACGCGTGCTTGCCGTTCGCGGTGCTAACCGTAAACGTGTCGGGGAGCGCGCCGTAGTCATCAGCTAGGCGTTCGAACCGCGCCACGTCTGGGCCGTCCACGTCCAAGACGAAAACCCCGTCCGGGGGCACCACACCGTAGTTTGGCACACTCGCGGCAGCTAGGAACGTCTTGATACGCTCCGGGTCCGTCGTCGCGGCCTTAAAGCCGTCAACCGTGATTGGGTGCTTGGCGGGGCTGGGGCACTCACGGCCCTTGGGGCATCGGCATACTCGATGGCGCCCATTGCCGGTGGACTCTTCGCGAGACCCCCACACGGGGAAGATCCCAAACCCGCGGTCCGCAAGTGCTAGCGCATTCTCTAGTCGGGTATCCGCCAACTCAGACCCTACCGACCATCGTTTCTACCTCTTTCTCTCTGTACAGAGCGGGGCCGCGAAGCCCCGCCCTAGTCAACAGTGCTACGTAGCGGCCTACCGCCTAGGGAGCGCCGTCACCTCTTCGACCTTCGGCCAATTGCTCTTGCTCTCCCCGATGGTTAGCTGTCCCTCGCGCCCGATGAGGTCACTGGGATCGAAGTGAGCCCCGGGCTGGACAGCGCCGGCACCCATAAGGGCAGTCAGCCACTTGAACGCCTTGGACTTGGCGCCCGTCGCCATCGACGTAACGCCGCTGACTTCCTCATTCCCACCGTTGATATCGACGTTGAACTGCCACTCTACCAACTGTCGGGTGGCCTTGGACTGGTCACTCTCGGCAGCGTCGGTATACGTAAAGGGCTTGAAGCCCACGAGCTTACCGACGTAGACCGAACCGAACTCCAGCGGGGAAGGCTCTGCTACGTCGAACCCAATAAACGGTGTCTGTGCCTTTTCGTTCATATGTCTCCTAGTCAAATCTGCTACTTACTCAAACGGGTGAAGCGCAACGTGCGCTTACCGCTCTTGTTTGGCTTGGACTCAGCCGTCCAGCTTGGATGCCGGACAAGCCGCAAGCCGTCCCGCCCCATTCGCTCGATAAGCCCAGAACGGGCATCGCCAAGGGCGATCTTGATAGCGTCTTGTTGGCCCATAAGGCCAACAATCACCGTGCCGATTGCTTCCATCTCGCTACTCGCTGCCGCCACGCCCTCCGGGACGTCAAACGACCACAAGAGGTCTGGTGGCGTATCCGCTGGTGGGATACGCGGGGTGATGTGATCCCGGTAGAACGCGGTGATGCGCTCGGCAATCTCACGCTGTAGCTCCGGGTCGGCTGGTACTTCCAGCCCTATGAATTCCCGCCCGCCGATCAGTGCCCACAAGCGCCCACGGCTGGCCCCGGACACCATAAGTTGAGCTTGGACTTGGGCGTAGTAATGGGGCGGGGCAGTCGGGTTGTCCTCCCCGTCGCGCCACTCCTCGGCCATATACGCGCTGGCCGTCTTGACTTCTACCACCTCTGGCGGACTGGTACCGACGACAACGGCGTCATAGGTCACGACCAGCGGCAGCATCGGGTGCTTACGAGAAAGGCTGTTGCGCCGGACCCGTAGCCCGGTCTGCTCCATACCTATCCGGAGGACAACCGGCTCCAACACGTGCCCCATTTCCACGGCTCGGGCGTTGCCACTGAACGTATCAATGCCGTGGACGATATTGGCATACAAGTCGGCGGGAGTGCGGAAGGGGTGGCCGCAATCCAGTAGGGCCGCGACTTCCGACGCGCCGACGCGGCCCGCTCGCGCCGCTTGGTTTTGGCGCTAAGCGGCGGCACTGTCGGCTTCCCCGAAGACTTTGAGAGGGGCCGTGGCAATCTCCGTCACGCTGCCGCCCTCCGCCGCCGACCAGCAGCGCGGACTTCACGGACTCTGGCCCACGAGACACCGACTGCCTTGCATCCCCGCTCGTCAAGACCGACTTCCATCGCCAGGAGGCCGTCAAAGCCCTCTCGGATAGCGGCGGGGTCGGATCGAGCGGCGTCGAGGGACTGTTGCTCGCGCCCGTTCACACCCCACCGAAAGCACATTGATCGGTCCGGGGTGCTGGGTCGATGGACGAAGTGGGTACGCCCGGACTCGTTGCCCGTGACGGCGATAGCCCCTCCGTCCGCGAAGTCAACGCTGTCCCGGCACGAGTCGCAACGCTGGGATTGCCTACCCACAGAGTGCCGCCTCACAGAGTGGGGCGAAAAACTCGTGCACGTCATTAACGTCGCGCAAGTCGGCACCGCCCTCAGCCATCGCATATAGCGCCAGTAACGCCCGGTCGATGCTAGCGATACCCATTGCGGGGTCACCCCCTTGCATCTCGTGGATACGGCTCATCAGCTCGTCAACGAGGCTGTATGTGGTCGCGTCGGCAACACTGCTACCTTTGTCGCTCAAGGGCGGAAGGGGTTCCAACTTATTCTCCTAGCTCGATGACGCTGTACCCAGCCGTGAGGGCCGCTGCCCTCTGCGCTGGTTGGCTGTGGTGGTAGCAACGCGGATGGTCCGTGTACTGCCACTGGCCGCCCCGGTTGAGCCGTGACTCCATAAACACGTACCGGGGTGCTCGGCTACACGGTCGCGTGGGTTCGTCCGCCTTGTTGAGCGGATACGTGCAAGTCTCCAACTGGTGGCCTACCTCACGTGCGGACTGATTGGATTCGGCTAGTCCGATAGCCCCTAACGACTCCCGCCGCTGGTGCAACCTTAGCACACCGATAGGTTGCTATCTGAGCGGGACCGCAATTCGTCGATACGTTTCAGCGAGGTGGCTGATCCCCTACCCCCCCCCTTTAGGGGGGGGGTAGGGGTCAGCCCTAGTAACTAGTAGCTAGGGGTTGCCGTCCCGGGGTTGACGGACGTAGCAACGTTAGCTAGTATGCGTTGAGACGGGTGCCAGTAGGAAGTGATGCTCCCATCACCGAAGCACTAGTGTCGTCCACCCGTCAACTCACCACAGCCCCGGCTGGTCACCGGGCGGGGCTCCTCGCTGTGTATGCGACTAAGTTAACCCCCGCCCCAGCACAAAGCTGGAGCGGGGGTAGAGAGAGGGAGTGACGGGGTAGCACCCCGCCGCGTGTAGTGGGGGGGAGTGCTTAGTGGTTAGGGTTCGATGCCCCGCGCTCATCCACAAGAGCGAAAGTGACTTGCGCCACGCCATCCGCGCTGGTGGGCGCCCACGTGTTAGAGCCCGTTGAGCGGGACCTTACAAAGATACGCTCGCCCCCGGCAAAGATGTTCCACAGTTCGCCGCTTCCGGCGTTGGTTTCGCGGTTAGAAGTGGACTCAAAATACGGGATGCCCCGTGAGTAAACGAGGTCATCGGTGTAGCCGTTGTTGTTGCCGTCGATGTCCACGTAGGGGCCGATGGCGTAGGCGGTCGTACTTGACCTCGACTGGATGCTCGTTTGACCGGCGGTCCGCGCAGTGTTGATACGGGCCGCGATGGAGTGGACCCAGCCGGTGGACGGGGCAATGAAGCCCTCGATGCTGCCGGTGGTGAAGCTGCCGCTGCTGCCGTGGCTGCCCATCAGCCAGTCAGCATTGTACCCGACCGTACCGGGGAGGTTCTCTTGGTAGAACGAGGCCGATGCGTAAAACAACGTAGGCTCGCCAGCGAACGCTTCCTTAAGGTCCGTTGCTTGTGCCGTAGCTACGCTAATCGTGTCGATGGTTTCGACAAACCACATATAGCGAACAAGCATAAAGCGGGCGCCCTCCGGCACCGCGCCGATGACCAACGCCACCTCATCGGGCGTCTGGTGTAGCTGCGCGCCACCGCTGGCGTAGGTGGACTCATCACCGAAGCCTTGCTCTGCGATTACAGAGTCAGTGTCACCGGCCACATTAGCCAGCATCGCGCCCAAGTAATCGTAGAACTGGCATTCCACGTAGCCGAGCAACTCTTGTCCGGATGCGTAGGACCACAGCCCAGTAGGGGCAAGCACTCGCATCCGCGGGGCGACGGGTACGACTTGTTCGATGTAGACGAATTTTTCGTCAACCTCGCCAACGTCTGCGTGGCCCCGGATAGACTTGCCGCCGGGCGCCGTGGCGTCGTCAACCCAGTACAGCCGCAAGCCACCGGGGGCGCCCTCATCCCCGAACTTCCAACCGGGCAGCGGGTTATTGTCTCCGATGGGCTCACCGGGTGTCGGGGGTCCGATGGAAAAGTCTGAGTTGAACAGACCGCCGCTCAACTGCATATGGAGGGCCTTGGATGTAGCAAGCCCGTAGGCCAGCATATCCGAGTCTAGCGAACCAACGTCGATATCCTCATTGTCAATCGTGAGGCCGTCGTCTCCGGGCGTGTACATCTCCTCACCGAAAATGCTGGGGAACGTCTCGTCCGATGCCGTCAGAGGCTCGATGTCCTCTGGCAGCGCCTCGGACCCGGGGAAGTACTCATCCGCTTGGCGGGTCATCGCCTCCTCCTTGCCAGTGCGCGGAGCATCGTACGCCGTAGCACTCCGTAGTCAACATCTAGGCGCACGGATTGCCCGCCGCTCATCTCGCCGCGGACGGACACCACCTCGTAGGGCTGCCGCGCCGTGCCATCCCAGTACGTATCGCTGGACGTGAGGCCGATACCGTCATCGTCGGAGTAGAGCGCTTGGCCGGATCGCCAGCCGACAGCGTGGTCGGGGTCCGTAACGGTGAACGAGCCGGTGTACCTATCCTCTTTGCGGCGCAGAAACCCCTTGCCCTTTTTGCGCTTTTTGTTGCTCGTGTCTGAGCCGCGGCGGGTGATATAGGCTTGCTTGTTGTGTGTAAATGCGGCGTTGCCGATGCCGACCCATCCACTACCTTTGGCGTTCTTACCCTTAACGTAGACGGCGTGTACTTCCGGCTCTGAATCGTCGGACCACGTGTGGTCCTCTGGTACGATTGCTTGCCCCATCCGATAATGGACTAGCGCCTCTGCCGCGGACATCGCAGTGGAGTACACACCGTGGAAACCAAAGTCGCCGTCGATTGCGTTGCTGGCCCCGCCGCCGCCGTCGTGGGTAGCTTGGTAGGCCGTGGCGCTGCCGAACACCTTGGCGGCTTCCGTCGCGTACGTTAGCTCCACCCCGTTGAGCATCACGTCCGTGTTGCCGGGGCTGTGGGAGATGACCAAGTGGTAGACGGTATCCACTGCGAGGTTGGAGTTGTTGGTTTCGACGTCAATGCCGCCACCGCCTCGCTTTTGCATCCGGATCTCGTCGGTAGAGATTAGGTGCACTTCGGCCCAGTCATCGGAACCGCCCGTGCTCGTGGTTAGACGATAATCCTTCGAAGCCGTTGACGGAAGCGTATCCAACCGGAACCAGTATTCCAGCGTGAACGTGTCGCCCAAGGCAGCACAAGTGGCCGCGTTTACGGCTGCGTCTCCCTCGATCCGCTCGCCGCCGCCGGAGTTGATCGGGAGATAGCCGGGGCTGTTTGGCAGTAGCGCCGTGGTCCCGTCCGTGATGGCCGAGAAGTCGTTATACGTCAAGTCGCCTACGCCATTGATGCCGTGGAACGTGCCTAGCACTTGGTCCTCTTGTGAGGGCCGCTCGTGCATCGGCCAGCCCTCTACGAGCGTGGCGGTACAGCTACTACCAAGGTGCGTGATGTAGTCTTGGTTGGTCAGCCGGAACGGCGCTGGGTTGTCGGACGTTCCGTTATTCCCATCCTCCCGCCGCTTGTAATAGTGCAGCCGCTTGTGATAGTCCACGTAGAAATTGCGAGGCACACCGTCGTAATTCGCCTCGTCAGAGATTTCCTCTAGCGCTGTGCGGAGCGTAGCCGATTTTACGTGAAAGTTTTTGCCCATCTGGTTGTCAGCTTGGCTCGCGTGAGTCGTGCGAGTGACGAAGCCGCCTTGTGTGGTCAGCGGGCCGTGTCGCCGGTCGGAACCAAACATTCGCTTGATGATTTGGTCATCGTGTGCGTTGAAGCGGACGGATTTGCCATCGCCTCGGTTCTTTTTGTTACGTAGGCGGGGGACCATCCGCCAGTCAAGCCACGCGTCGTAGGACACGATGCGAAGCTCGGCGAAGCGGCCAGCGATTGCCTTGCTCCAGTCAATGCGGACGAGCGTGCCGCCAAAGATGACGTGTCCGGCTGCCGTCTTGAACCGGACATCTTGGCCGTTCCGCAGCGGGGCCCGGTTGGACCACAGCGGGTTAGGGTCATATACCACGACGGTCATATCCCCGACACCGTTGCCCACCTCGTCGGACCACGTGATGGGGTGAACGTCAACGGGTATGAACGGCTGCGTGTCGCTGCTGGGATTAAGGTAGTCGATACCACCAATCTCTAGCGTGTACGCCTTGGAAGTGCCTTGTTGGTTATTGGATATGACCATCGCTTAACCCCCTCTCTGGGAGTGGACGGCCCCCAAGGGGGCCAACAATGCTACGTTACAGATAGGCCGTGGTGATCACTTCAGCGGTGACGAGCACGGAGGTGCTTGCAAGCGCGTCAATCACCTTGACGGCGATGCCTTCTGTATCTGCGATGCCGAAGATGATGGGCTTGGTCCCGTCCTTTGCCTCGTAGACCAAGTTAGGCTCTTGTGCCCATCCGCGCTGGGCGCCAGTGTCCACGCCACGATAGAACGTGCGGAGCAATTGCCCCTCCGTGCCTTTGGTGCCGGGGTTTCGGCGCATATCCCCGCCGTAGCTGTCCGCGGTGTCGTGGGGTGCGTCGCTCAGAGCCGCTCCCCCCGTCCCCGCGGTGGTTAGTCGATACAGCGCCAGCTTGAAGTGCCCGATGCTCGCGGGCAAGTCTTCGGTCGGCGTTACCCATAGGCGCATCAGACGGGAAAAATTACTCCCATCCGCCATAATCTGCAAAATGTGCGCGTTGGCCGTGTTTACCGCGGCATCGTCCGATTCGATGGTGTACGTGGGGATGTAGCCTTGCCCCGCGTGGACGATTTGCTCCTCACGAGCCGTTCCGCCGATCGAGCGGGACTCGCTGTTAAGGTACTTGTCTGTGCCGGTGCTAACTCCGACGACGGATTGGGTCATAGCGAGCCTCCGCTAGTACGAGCCACGGGTGCCGCCATAGCGGCCACCTAGTCTCTGGTCGAGTATTTGTCCGACGAGTCGCCCGTCTAGGTAGACATCTCCACCACTACCGCCAAGCTCGTGGTTAGGGGTCACGTTGCCGTGCTTGCTTCCGAGAGTCAGAAGCTCCGGCCCTTGCTCGCCCACTAGGTAGGTGGCCCCGGCTGACACCGGGCCACCGCCAGCGCGCCCACCCGTGCGCTCCACTCGGGGCACGCTACCGGACACGTGGATGTTGGTTCCGTTAGGGGCGTTGCGTAGCAACCAGTCGAGCGCTTGGGTGGCGCCCGTGAAGGCGACGTGGACCTTAACATCCGGGGCCAGCGTCACAGTCTCGCCCTTAAGCAATTTTGCGATGTAGGCCCCGGCTGACTCGCGCAGTCCAGCGTTGAGCCCGGAGCCGAACGCTATAGCCGCCGTTACGGCAGCAGCATTCACGCCCTTGGTATTCACTTCGCTGGCGTCTATGGCCCCGCCGATAAATAGAGCCGCAAGCGGGTTCTTTTTGCCCGCAACCTTGTCCGCCTTGCCCGCAAGCCACTCCCGTTGATTCTCGTACTGTTCGCCGATCCATCCAAGCAACTTGGGGTCCTTGATCAAGTCCCGCACCTTGTTGCGCTCAAGGCGCATCGAGGCTTTGAGTTGCTTGCGAATAGACTTTGAGAAATTCTTACCGCGGTCCACCGAGAACAGTCCTACCAGCCACTCGTTGGCGCTTTCCATAATCCCCGGCATCTTACCAGCCAGTACGTCGGACCCGTTTATCCCGCCAACCTTGCCGCTAGGGCTACTCATCGCAACGGCGATGGCGTTGCCGTAGTGACCGAAGAACATAGACGCGGTGTGGCGCCCCAGCTCTTCCATACCCGGCGCTGCCGGTAGCGTGATGTTACTGTGTCGCTCAGCCTCCTTGTCAGTGGCAGTCACCCAAGTCTGGTTAAGGAAGCGGATTACTTCGGGGGCGAACTTGTTAATGTTATTGCCCGCGTCGTCTTTGACGCCACGGACCAAGGCCCGGAAGTCAAAGAAGTTTCCATCTGGTGAGGCTTTGCGATATAGCTCGCCTAGGTCAACACCCCGGAATAGCTTCTCTCCCGTGAACAGTTGTCTAATCTCAAGGGCGCCGGAATTGATAGCCTCGGAGAACTCCGAACTGAAGTCTTCCAAAGTACCAAACCCACGCACACCAAGCTCCTCAAGGTCGCTGGTCGTCTTTCGGGCGGCGTCACCCAAGCCCCCGGTTAGCCGAGTGTACTGCTTATATGCATTGGACAGAGGCTTTTCGATGCCGATTATGGAGTTGAACACGCTAAGCAAGTCCCGCTTGGCTTGCGTAAGGTTCTTGGCGGTGGGCAGTAGGCCCATCCCAAGTCGCGCTTCCAAGTCCTCAACCTCAGCATCCAGCTTGCGCTGACTGTTGGCGAGTCCGTCCGACGTGCGGGCGAAGTCGCCTTGTGCCGTGGCAGTGTCTTGGAGAATGACCTCGTATCGCGCCATCAGCTTGTCGGCGTCGGTAAGCTCGGCCTTTGTCTCGGCTAGCCCCATCGCTAGGGCTTGTGCTTCCACGCGGGCAGCGGAGATGGAGACTCCGAACCGCCGCATCGGCTCGGCTTCCCCGACTAGGCCGGAGCGGAGTGCCGTCAACACGTCTTGGATCTCGGTGTCGTTGAAGCTCGCCAGATCGGATGCCAGCTCCACGAGTGCGCGGGACATATTCGAAGCGTCTTCTAGCCCCGAGCCCATCGCCTTAAACAAGTTGCCGAAGTCACCGGCTGCCCGCGAAGCGGCCAACTCGGAGATACCGAAGGCATCCGTTGTCGTCTTGGCCCACTTCAAGACAATCTCAGCGCCGTCCTCAAACACGGCATTGACTTTGGAGTTAGCTTCCTCTAGCTCGGAAGCCTTCTCTACGGCCCTACCGCCGAAGTTGACCACCGCGCCAAGCGCATCCGTAACCTTGCCCATCGCGAAGGACGCCACGTTGAAGCCAGCCGCGAGGCCGAAGCCTTGCTTGGCGTCTTTTTGGAGGGAGTCCATAGATGACTTGATACCGCGCACGACGGGCGAGACTTTATCCTCGCCCTCAAAGGCAATGGAAACGGCGTTGCGGGAGCGACCAAATGCCACCTATGAACTCCTCTCTCGGGCAGCCTTTACCTTTTCTTGGCCGTTTTGTATGTCACGGACAAGGTTGACGATTAGGGCTGGGGTTTCTTGGAGATCCCGCCACGTCCAAGAGGGGTTGTTGATTAGGAACAGCGCATCAGAGAACATCTGGTCCGGGGACCGGACGTTGCCAGTAGTGACTAGCTTTCTGATGGCTGCTCGGTAGGGTCCGTGGAGTCATCCCCTACCTTGGCCTTCCACAAGTCGAGCGCGGCTTGGAACACCTTGTCCCCGAACTCGGGGTCTACCGGCCCCCACGCAAGCGGGTCCTTGCAGTCGCCCGGTTCGCCCCACGAGGCCACGGCTTGCGTGACGAGCGCGGGCGCGAAGTCCACAAAAAAGTCCTTACTGGATGCAGACCGGAGCGAGTTGCGCTCGCCCCACGTGAGGGGTTTGTCCCCCAGCTCGGCCCAGTGGCCGTTGTGCTCGATTCTCATCTCTCTCCTAGAACTGACGCAGCCCGCCTTTGAACGACGAAAGGCTCGCGCCCTTTACGTCTAGCGGCTGCTCTTGAATGAACCGGATTGCTCGGCCCTCGTGGGCGTCGATGGTCCGCTCCACGAAGTTATTCCCTTCGTAGTAGTCACCCGTGGGGCTGCCATCCGGGCGAACGATGCGGTGGCCCTTGCTGTGAAGGTGGCCGTGCGAACCCTTAGGGGAGCGCGGCTTTACGTTCACCTTAACCACGGCGGTGGAAGGCTTCTTAGCTAGGGCAGCCCGGATGCTCCGAGCCAGCCCGCCGCGCTTGCGGGGTGCTGCTCGACGCATCGGCGCGACAAGCAAGCGTGCCCCCTCGATGAAGGCCGCGATGACGCGACCGCGCCAGTCGCGGCCCTCGTACTTGGAAACGCGCTTAATGGCTCGGTTGTAGGAAGCCAAGTCCAACTCGACGCTAACGATATCGGTATTGCGCTTCCTAGCCATCAGTGCTCCGCTAGACCGTTAGGTTGGCTAGGCTATTGACGACCTCGGCGCCGATGGACTGGCCCCAAGAGGAGTCGTCCATAATCTTGGCGTTGATTTCGTACGTATTGACACCGTCAACGTCGCTTGCTAGCAACTGCACATCGGTGTATTCCAAGGCGACATCAATATCAGCTTTGTAGGCAGTGCCGTCGCCAACGTCCGCGCCAGTCGCTGTGAGGTTGAGGAAGTCAATCGTGCCCGCCTCGCCCTTGTCGTAAAACTGGGTGATGGCCGTGGCGTTTGAGTCCACGACTAGCCGCACGGTCCCGGTGACGGCTGCCGACTCGACGGCTTGGCCGAAGTAGTCATTGCCGTCTTGATACTTGTGTGGGACAAGGCCAGTTGTCCAGTCCATCGACCAACTTCGAAGGAAATTGGGGATGGTGCTGGCGCCGTCGAGCCCGGACTGGGCCGTGGCGAACTTCGGCATCCAGAGGTAGCCGGGGATGTAAACGGGGTCCACGCTGGACAGCGATGTCTTAGTAGTCTTGGCCGCTTGCCGGCCAACGATGTTGGCGGATAGCTGCGTCATCCCGTCCGAGTCGGCAGACATCGAGATGTCCGTTGCGAAGCAATATTCCGCTTCATAGTTCTGCACGTCGTCGCCGTACTCGCAAGTCAGCGACCGCGCAGTACCGGCGGACGAGCCGCCCCAAGCATTCACGTCCCAGAGGTACGACGTGCCCCCGCTGGTGGCTGCCGTGGAGCCGTTAGGGAACGCGAAGAAAAACGGCAGCTCATCGAACGAGATACCCGCGTCGTCCACTGTTCGGAAGTTAACGGCGACCGCCTCGCCCATCCGGGTGGCATAGGTAGCTGGATTGCGTGACCCGGTGCGCCGCCCATCGTGGTACGACTTCTGCCAGTCGATTTGGAACGTGCTGGAAAGGTCCGGGTACATCATCCGGGTGGCCGCTACGGCGGTACCCTTAGTGACTTCCATTCCAACTTGGAAGTGCGATAGAAGCCGCGCTCCGGCCATTGGCTATCTCCTAACTGGTCGTCGGGTCATAGCCCGACTCGTGGTGGACGCCTACTTCAAACTCGATAACGGCGTACTCTTTCTCTGCGTACTCACCGGTGCCCGCCGTGGATGAGAGGATTACTGCGTGCGTGGTCCCCGACGAGGATAGACCCAAGTCGAACTGAGACTCCAACTGGTCCACTAACACCTCTAGCCACGCATAGAGCGCGGCCATCCCCCGCGGTCTGTCGCTGGTCTGGGCGATGTAAAAGCGAACCGGGAAGATGAGATTGGTGCTGCGCTTGTGCCCGCTGTACGAGTAGCTCACCTCCGGTGGGAACACCAGCGCTGTTGGCGTGGTGGTGATGGCATTGGGCAACTCGTGGGTCGCCGTCGCCGGGTCGTTATAGCCCGATGGCGGGGTGATAGCTGCGGCTGCGAAGCGGGCCGCTAGGGCGCTAGCGATTGCGGCTATGTCCACCGACTAGCCCACCCAGCTAGGGGAGATGACCGTACGATAGCGCTCAAGCACCGCTTGATACTCCGGCTCTGGGAGAAAACGGACGATAGCCGCTCCGAAGTCCGTGGTGCCGATGGCTAGTACCTCACCGCTCTGGCTGGACTGGAACATCCGCAGCCCCGCGATGAGGGCCACTTGGCTTAGGTCCGGCGGGATGGCCGCCCATCCCCATCCACTGCTGGGCGTGATGCGTGCGCTGTTCCATCCGGCCGGGAATACGCCGTCCCTCCGGTACAGTTCGAAACCCGGCCAGCCCGTGGGGCGGTCGTGGCTGAACGGGCGTAGCTCTATGTCTGTGATGGTCGTGTAGGTGGTACCCTTGTCGCTGCTGACTTCCACGGTAGTGGGGGCGTCTTGCAGCCCTTGGCGGACATACAGAAGCCGTGAGCCGTCGCCGTCGAACGTGCGGACGGCGGTGCCCGCGTCGGCGACCGGCCCGCCGATGTAAGACTCAAACATCTCATTGACTGCCGTGGCGATGCCGCCCAGCCGGGTGTCAGCGTTGACGTCGGAGATGGCGGCGTGCGTCTTAATGGCCGCAGCCGTCGTGTAGTTTTGCGCTGCCATATGGCTACCTCCCTTCGATTGCACTTGACTTCATAGCCAACAGTGCTACTATTGGACTATGAAGAAGCGGCATACCCTACGAATCAAGCGCCATACGTATCGCGGGCGAGATGGATTTCTCATCTTTGGCCGGCCGTCCTCCACGTCGGGGGGCTGGCCAGTTAAAATCTTCACCGGTACGGCTGAGTCAGCGCGAACAATCAAGGCAAAGCTGATTGCCGACCCCTACGATGAGTCCATTGACCGGGATTTGGTCTAGCCCGTGGCTTGACCGCTCAGCCCGGGTGTCGGCTATAGGATGTAGGCAGCGCCTACCGAGTAAGTGATTGAGCCAGCGTCAGCCACAGCGACGTTGAGCCGCCACACGACCGGGAGGACATCGGTTGCCACGGAGTTGGCTGCTGCCGTGAGTCCGGGGTAAATCTTCAACGTCGTGGTACCCACAGCGTTGACGGCTGCGCTTACGAGTAGGTCGTAATACTTCCCGCTCGTGCTGTCCTTACCTTGCGCGGTGAACGTGAGCGATGCGGTGGCGGGGTCCACGGTCACGTCGATGGTGATGACCACCCCGCGCGCTACGTGGTTGAACTGGTCCGCGCCGGTTACGAGTGCGGTACGCGCCGCGCTAGCAAGTAGCGTGACTTCCTTGTTTACGATTGGTGCTCCGGCCATTACAGCCTCCCTTTACGTGGTGCCGGTACCGGCGTTCTTGGCGCGCGCCGGTAAGGCTGGAACGATGATTGATGCTTAGCGGTACTCGTTAGGCTTGCTAACTGCCGCTGTCTCATAGACCTTGCCGCGTTTATCAACAACACAACAAGCGTGTCCGATACCACAGTCACAACCTCCACGACTGTTCACGCAAGCGGGACAAGTCGGGTCCGCACTTATCGGGCGTGCCGCTGTCAAACGGCGTGTCAAACGTCTCACCGCCGCGCCAACCCCCGCCCCACTTCCGCTTGTAGTGCGCGGCGTTCTGGGGATATGTACGTGTGTTTTCTGCCTCAAGTGCAGACCCCTTCCAAGAAAGGCCGGAGCCGTGCATAGACCCGGTGCGAAAGTGATTGTAGTGCGGGACTCCAGCGACGTTACAGCGATGCTCGTAATCGCAGTCCTCTAGGTAGATAGGGTGGAATGACGGGTCGTACCAACCGACTTGCTCTACGCACTCGGCGGTGAGACCCATTAAGCGCCAGTCACCCGCGATGCCTACCCACCGCGGGTTTCCCTTTTCCATCTCCTCTACCAAGTAGCGGATGTCTCCGGGTGATAGTTCTGTGTCCGCGTTTGCAATCAAGACGTAGGGGTCCGTCAGTAGGGCGGACCGCATAATCTCGTTCCACGACGCGGCCACTCCGAGATTGGCGTATGGCTGTGTGACCCACGCATCGTCTGGGAGATAATCGAAGTCGATTGCCCCTTCGCTGTTGTCCACGATGAGCAACCGCGCCTCACCATCCACGGACCGGACGAGCCGTTCTAGTGGCTCTTCCGGTCGGAGCACCGGGATTCCCAGTAGCGGCCTATCCTCCATCCCGCAGATACCACGCGATGGTGTCGGTGATGATGGCGGCCCGGTCCCGCTTCGGGTGCCACGACAACTCAGAGTAGGCGTGCGCCGTCGAAGGCACCTTATCCGGGGCCTCGCGAAAGGCGGGGCCGTGAAGGTCTACGGGGTCCACGAGGTCAACCGTTTCGGGACCACCGGCAATGGCCCGGATAACCTCGTGCGCTAGGTCACCGATAGTGCAAGCGTTATCGGCGTTGCCCAAATTGTAGATGGCGCCGTTACGACCTTTGAGCCCAGTAGCGTAGATTCCGTCTGCGATGTCTTGAACGTGTGTAAACGCACGGATTTGCGAGCCGTCGCCATAAACCGTGAGTGGCTCGCCCGCTAGGGCCGCTTCGATAAAGCGGGGCAGCACGAATCCGCCAACCAACGACTGCCGGGGACCAGCCACGTTGAACGGTCGGACGATGCGGAGTTGACGCAGCGAGTTTCGAAGCATCATCTCGCCAGCCAGCTTGCCCACGGCGTACTCCGCCCGGGCGCTTGCGTCGGAGCCAATCACTAGGCTGGCTTCCTCTTGGACCGGCTGGGGCTGCTCCCCATAGACCTCCGACGTGGAGACGTAGACCACGGGGCACGTGAACGCTTGCAGCCACGTAGCCATAGAGACAATATCGGGGACAATCCGACCGGCTTGGCTCAAGACTCCGACCGGCCCGACCGGGCCAGCGAGATGGAACACCACGCCGAACCGCGCCGACTGGTCGCCCGTCTTGACTCCTTGCACGCGCTTCTGGATGTGCTTGACTCCGGCGGGGAACGGCTCTACCGGCTCTGCCGGGTCGATCACGACGACCGTGTGGCCGTCCGCTGCCAACGTGTCCACGAGGTGGGAGCCGATAAACCCGGCCCCGCCCGTCACTAGTGCTTTCATTGCTACCGCCCTTGCTGGTTTCCGCGCTTCTGTGAGCGCTTGCGCTTTTTGCTCTTGGGCCGGACAGCGCGGTTGATCGGCTGTCCGTCCGGGGCCACTAGGCCGGGACTCGCGGGGACTGCCAGACCCGACTTAGCCGCCTTCCCTCTGGTGCTGGCCTCTCGCATCTTGTCGAGCAAGGGGAGCCACTTATCTTCGAATACCGTGTCGGCGTCGTACAAGTCTCCGCGCTCTCTGGCGATCGCGCTCCGCTCAACGGCGGCAGCAGTGCTACGTTCGGCGTACGACTCGCTAAGCGCTGCGATGATCGAGGGGACGTAGGGCGTAGCAAGGAACGAGCCTTGGCCGTAGTCATACTGTAGCTGGAACTCTACGCGCCAGCCGGTATCGCCCACAATCTCTGGCTGGGCCGAAAAGTCGGTGACGATGGCGGGGGTCCCGCATCTCATCGCCTCGACTACCGGGATGCCGAACCCCTCACCGGCTGACGCGGCTAGCAGCACGTCCATCGCGCTGTATAGCTCGGCCAAGTCCTCTTCCGTGGTCAGACCCACGCGGTACGAGAGCGGGTCCACCGACCGGATGCGATTGGGGTCCATATCCAAGATGTTGATTAGGCTGGGAAGGTCTACCCCGCCGGGGCGCTGTAGGTCCGTGTGCAAGTAGATATAAACGTCGTCGTGCTCGTGCATCAGAGCGGAGACGGCTTGTAGGTTTTCGCCCCACGCCTTGCGCGGGGGGAACTTGCCGATGTTGGCCGCGTTTATGCCGATAAGGAAGGCGTCATCCGGTACTTGCATTCGCTGCCGCACGTCGGACTCCGTGGGCCGGAAGTGCGCTTCGATAGCGTGGGGAATGTACGTTGACTTGATTCCCGCCTCAGACATCGCTCGCTGTCCGAACTCGGACATCGCGATGGCGGGGCGTGGCCCCGCTTGCTCTGTGCCGCGCAACCAGTCCACCACTTCGGGGCCAACCGGATAGTGGTCCACCGGGACCCAAGACATCGTGGGGAAGCCACGAAACTGGTTCTTGTTCATTGGCCACACGTCGTACAACGTGAACACAAAGTCCGGCTTGATCTCTGCCGCTTGGGCGTCCACCGTCTCGGTGCTGTATTGGCTCACGCCTTGGGGCCATACGGTGATGCCGCTGTAGTCAGTGATGCCACAACCGGCTTGTTGCCCGCCGTAGTTGCTCAAAACGTGCACCTCGTGACCCGCTGCCAATAGGCGCTTGGTTACTTGCTTGGTCTGTCCGCCGTAGCCCGTAGGGGCCACGGGGTGGTTGCTATACCACGCTAGTCTCATATCCGCCCTCTCTCTACTTAGGGTCCGCCCGGGTCCGGCCAGTCCAGTGGGGGACCGGAAGGAATTGTTGGGAGCCGGGACACGGGGGCGGGCCGTGCCCCGGCCAGAGACAGCCCCCGACCGAAGCCGGGGGCTGGGTTTAATCAGCCGCCAAGCTGACTAGTCCGAAGACTAGGTGTCGGCGCTGATCATATAGTGGACTGCCGCTGTGTCCACGAGGTCGCCGTCCACTTCAAGAATGGTGCGGATAGCAACTTGGTCGTCTTGGAACTTGAAGTCCACTGACGTATCGACGCGCAGCGGTAGACGCCGCACGTAGTAGGCGGAGAAGTCTCCGAAGGCAAGCGACTTGCTAATGCTGGCGGGGGCTGCCATCGCGGGGTTCTCCCACAGAGGGCGTGCCAGAAGCGAGCCACCCGGCGCGGTATCGGCGATGCCGTTACCAAGCGGGTTGTACATAAAGTTGCCGTTACTGTCCTTGATCTTCCTAATCTTTGTCATCGAGTCGGTGGCGACTTGCCACGAGGCGACGCCCGGAAGCCGGTAACCGGCAGCCGGTGACATAAAGAGGTCGATAAGGTCAGAGGGACCGAAAAACGTGTCCGTGGACTGGTCCGCGGCGGTGCCGCTCGCAGTTCCACCGTTGGTCGCCGCCGTGATGAAGCCGTTAGGCTTATCAGAGCCGTCGCCCGTGGTGAAGTGCGCGCCAGCGTCGATACCAATCTCGCGCGCTGCACCGCTCGCGATGATCTTAGCAAGGCCGATGACGTTGGACCGAGCAAGCTCCGTGCTCACAAACGTGATGCTCGGGTACTTGTACGTGTACAGCGTGACGCTGGAGATTGTGGGGTCTGCGGCAACGATGCCCGTGTTTTCCGCCGTCACTGTGCCGCCATAGGCTTGGTCGGCTGTCTTACGGGGGATGACAAGGGGGACGTTATCGTCCGTCTCAAGGACGGTAGCAACGTTAATGACCGGGTTGACGGTTCGCTCGTAATCCACGAACAAGTCTGCAAACTCGGTCGGGACGGCGGAGCCGCCATCGGGGGTGTTGCCGAGAGCACGAGACTCAAAGCGCGCACCCGGAACGTCGCCCGTGACGATAGCGCGGAGCGTGTCGTACTGGCTGACGGGGCCGGCCTTCTCGATGGCCGCAACCTTGGGGGCGATGCGCGTAGCAATCGAGTCCTCAAGGTTCACGCCAGCGATGCGCTCGGTGTGCCGCGTCTCTTCGGCGTTGAGGGCGTCAAGGTCCGCTTCGATACGGTCCATCTGCTCTCGCTCCTCAGAAGTAAGGTCGCGGTTTTCAGCGGCCACCTCATCGGTCAGAGACGTGTAGGCTACCCACGCGGAGCCCTTACGCTCACGGATTGAGCGGGTGTAGTTGTCAAGCTCCATTCTGGAACCTCCCAATTACAAGGGTTGGTTTGTTGTACGGCAACACTGCCACTTAGGCAGCGTCGTCAGAGGGGAGCGGTGGCGCTGTCGGGCGCATCCGTTTAAACGGGCGACCCAGTTGACTCCGACTCATAGCCCAAGCGGTGGGCAAGTGCAGCCCTTCGGGCTAGCATCTCCACCGTCTGCGGGTTCACATAGGGGGTTGGTACGCAAGCGTTGATAGCTCGCTGTAGTAGGTCGTGCTGCTCACCCGTCAGTTCCGGGCTATCAGCGGTAAGGGCCGCGAGCGCAGAACGCATCACGGTGTCCTCCACTTGCACGGCATCGGCCAGCGCTCGGACTCCCACGCTCGTCTGCGGATAGGCGGGCCAGCTAGAGACAGTGGAGATCTCGAAAAGTTTGACTTCTGACACATCGCGGATCTGGCCGTCATCCCCCTCACTCCACGTGGCCGCGTCGGGGTTGCCGAGCGAAAAGCCGACGGACATCCCTTCCACGTCGCCGCGCTCGATGGCATCCACCACGGGCCGTCCCCACTCGTTGTCGGGGGGAACGATGCGATGCGCTAGCCCGTGGTCATCGGCGCTGAGTTCAAGCGTGCCCTTGCGGGTGGATCCGATAACAACGTCGGAGTTGTGGTTGTGGAACGCCTTAATGCTGTCGCCGCGCTCGCTCAGCGTGCGGTCAAACGACGTAGCTGCAAACCGCTCGCGAAAACCGCCCAAGTCGTCGGACAGCACGCCGAACACGGCGCTGTATCCGTAGATGGTCGGGAGGTTATGCCCCGCCTCGCTGCGGAGTTCTGGCGTCTCCGGAGAGAAACGTACTTCTCGTGTGCTCATAGTGCTCCTAAGTCGTCTTGAGTAGAAGTGCTGGGGGCCGCTGCCCGTGGTTTTTGGGTCGGGTCCGTCTCGTCCTAGGACGGGACGCCCTCGCTAGCGGTGTCCTCTGGGTCGTCGTCTTCGATAAGGTACTGCGTGGTCGGGTTGAGACCGAGATGGTCGATACCCGAGATTCCGACGTGGGCCGCTGAGCCCACCGGATCGAACCCGGCGCGGATGAGCTTGGACATATCTTCCAACGCGGGGTCACTCGTCCGGTTATTGGGGGTGTCGAGATAACCGCCCTCACCATCCGGGGCCGGTGTCCGGTCCTCCGAAGCGCGCCACTCATCGCGGGTGATCACGCGGTTCTGGATCTCGATGGCGCGGATTTGTGCCCGCGTTTTACTGTCGCCGCGTAGGAGCGCGTCAACGTTGAACTTGACGAAAGTGTCGGCGCCGGGGATAAAGCGTGAGTAGACCGTCTCTAGCCGATTGAGCACCGGAACAAGAGCGTGCTTCACGTACTCGATAGACCGCTGCTCGGAGTTGCTTCCGAGGCTGCTGCCCGCCTCACTGGCGAGTAGGTGGGGCGGGATGTGGTAGAATCGGCAAGCCTCTTCAAGAACGTGCACCCAGAGCGGGGCTAGCTCGGCCTCACCCGGCTTGATGGTCCCCTCGTGGATGGTCGCGCCACCCGTGAGGACGCCCGTCACCCAAGACTTCTTGTTGCCCTTGTGCTTGAATTCGAACTGTCGCCGGATGCCCGCGATCTCCTCGCTGCTGGGTTTTCGACCCTCACGCGGGAGGAGGATGATGCCGCCCGTGGTGGCACCATTCTGGAAAAAGTTGCCAGCCCATCGACGGGCTGCTAGTTCTAGGCCGGTGAACTCTCGGGCTTGCTCCACCATATCCAGCCCGCGAAGGTCGCCGGGTAGGCTGATCCAAGGGACGTGGGCGATGCTGCTGCCGTCCACTGGGGCCCCCTCGATCGGGATGTAAACGGGGTAACCATCGGCACCGCGTTCGACTTCGATGCCCTTTGGCGGCAGCACGTTGATAGCTCGGGGCACGGTCGTATTGGGCAGCCCCTCCAAAAACAAGTTGCCGTTGCTAAGTAGCGAGACGACAGCCTCCGAGAGGTGGGCTTCTGACGTAGACCACGGTCCGCCGTTTGGGCGGTCCATCCACGCTGGGGAGTCAATCATCTCCCGCGCTTTGCCCGCCTTGCGAAAGGCGTGCCACGGTAGTGATGAGATGTCATCGGCCAGAAGCCGGATGCACGCGCCCATAGCGGCCCGCATAGCGGACTGCACTGTCACTTCCTCCCCCGCATCGGGGGTCGTGCCGGGGAACTGGTTTGTGGCGAAACCGAAGTCCGATGCGTCCACGGCCCGAACCTCACCCGTGGTAGTGTCGAACCCCCACCGGGCGTTACTGTCTTTCGAAGCCACATAGTCTCGGGCTCTGTCTAGTAGACCCATCTGGCCTCCGGGTTAGTCAAACGGGATAAACTCAAGTCCCGCTCCTTTATCGAATGTGAGAGCACGGTTGTGGGCCATTACCGCTGCCACAGCCAAGTCGATCTTCTGGCCGTGTGTTTGCTTGACGATATGCCCGCCGCCCCAGCCCTCTTTGATAACGGCGTTGGCGATGTGTCGGGCTAGGCGGGGGTCACCATCGTGGGTAACTCGCTCTTCGATCACTGCGGTGTACATCTCGCGGGTAGCTGGCTTCATTCGGCCACTGGTCGGGGGCCACTCCACGATGGGCGCCCCGGACTCCTCCCAGCGGGCTAGGTGCTCGCGCCAGTAGGCCGGGTCACAGACCACCTCCACCACGTTGTGGTGGTCGAGCGCTTCGAACAGCGTGGCCTCGACCTCCTCTGACGGCACCACCCAAGCGTGGGCTTCCGGTGGCCGCTCCCACGCCTCCACCACGAAGATGTGCCTAGAGTCGATCGTGATGCCAACGATGGCCGTGGAGTCGTTGGTCCACGAGCCGTCGAAAGCGAGTACGACTTGCTCGTCACTGCTGACTTGCCGATCGCTTGCTCGCCTCCCCCACAAGCCGTAGGGTAGCCACGACTGATGGCCGCTCACCCAGCAGTTGAGCCGCTTGGTACGGTACTCGTTTTCTGGCGTCTGTGGCGGTAGGGCGCTGTCCAAGTCCAACGGGTCTAGGACAGAGCCGAGACTCGGGTTCGCTTGCGCGCGAGCCGTTTCGTCTGCCGGGTCGGCATCCTCGTCAGCCGGGGCGTACCACGTGAAGCCGAACGTGGGATCCGCGTTTTCGCCACTCGCGATGGTGCGACCGTAATCAAACAGTTGCTTGCAGATAGTCGGCTGGCCGAACCTATCCACCATCACGCCCGCCGTGGTGATGATGACCATAAGCGGGTCGACGCGAGCACCCATTGCTAGGCTCATCACGTCGTATAACTCACGGTCCGGAAGCGCGTGTAGCTCGTCAAAGATGATGGCGCTGGGAGAAAGCCCCTCTTTGGTAAACGACTCGCTGGACAGCGCGGTGTACGTGCTGCCCGTCTCGGGGAACTCGATGACGCTGCGGTACGACTTAAGCATCTTGGACAACCCGGGGTCCATCTCAACCATCCGCTTGGCTGCGTTGAAGGCGAGCTTGGCTTGCTCTCTGTCGGCAGCGCACGAATAGACTTCTGCGCCGTCAACTTCCACCAGTAGGGCGTACAACGCGATGACCGCGGCCATAGCCGTTTTGCCGTTTTTGCGGGCGACGCCGATCAAGTACCGGCGCGCTAGGCGTCGGCCCGTCTGCGGGTCGCGGGCGTAGATACGGTGGATGAGTCGAACTTGCCACGGCAGCCACGAGATGGGATCGCCGACTGCTCCACCGACACTGTCCTTGTGGACGCGCCCGTACTCGAACGCGAACTCTAGGACTCGGGTTCCGTCTCCGGCTTCGATGGCGTCGTTAGGGATGGGGGACTCGTACTTTGGTAGGACGAGTCCGTCGGCTGCGGGCCGCCAGAGCGGGATTGCCGCAGCCGCTCTAGGGTCGATGTTACGTTCGCTTTCTGTAATCCGAGTCGGCCCCGGTCCGAAGGTGAGAGGCCCAGTAGAGAGAGCCATTGCGTTATGCGGCCCTCCAACTTGTCCAGCGCACCTACAGCCGGATTGGCCGTGACCACTAGGTAGGTGTCGTACTTTGTGGTCCGTGACAACTCAAGGACCGCGCCCCGTGCGTTTATGTCGCCGATCAGAAGCGCTCGCCGCTCCCAGCCCTCGCACAGTAAGAGCAATGTGGGGAGGTCAGACGGGGCGATCCAAGCGTTGGCCTCGCGGACCACGTGTGCCCATATGCTCGCCGCGTCCTCCCCCAAGTGGGGCGGGGCTGCTAGCGCCGAGTCAACCGGCGCTGCCGCCAAGGCGTTAGAGTCTGGGTCTACCGGCCCGCGTGCGTTGCCGCGAGCTTGGCCGGGGGGCTTAGCTGCTGTCATCTCGGCCCTCCCGGGTTCAAAGTGGCCCGCGGGCACTCAGATTGCC
>Ga0114912_1000250_pt1 | contig 28763 bp, 26 predicted proteins | sample MalvirDeepMed_51_FD_89713 | JGI IMG/M metagenome (GOLD analysis project Ga0114912, IMG submission 89713) | Marine viral communities from the Global Malaspina Expedition - Malaspina viral metaG DeepMed_51 | ecosystem: Environmental > Aquatic > Marine > Oceanic | place: Mediterranean Sea...
GCATTCCCAGTTCGAGGCGCGCTTCGTCGGTCATCTTTTCCGGGCTCCACGGCGGATCCCAGACCAGATTGACCTCGGCATCGCGCACGCCGGGCACGCTGGCCGCGCGCAGTTCGACCTCGCCCGGCATACTCTCGGCGACCGGGCAATGCGGGGTCGTCAGCGTCATCGTGACGACGACATCGCTGTCCGGGCCGACCTCGACCCCGTAGATCAGGCCGAGATCGTAGATGTTGACCGGGATTTCCGGGTCGTAGATCTCCTTCAGCGCCGCGATGACCTTCTCGTACAGCTCGCCGCCGGGTTCGCCCGCGCCAACGCTTTCGGGCTGTTTCTTGAGGAACCCTTCGAGATAGTCGCGCTTGCGCTCCATCTTCTCGCGCGGGGCCTCGGCGTCGGGATCGACTGCGTCGGACACGCGTGCACGCGGGGGCTTCGCCGACGAAACGACTTGCTCAGTCGGCGAGGGCGCCGCGATAAAGTCCTGATCCTTTTCCGTGGTGCTCATACGAAAATCCTAGCCGAAAATCTTGAGTGTGCGCTCGATCCCGCGCAGCAGCGCGGCGATGTCGCTCTCGTCGGAATAGAGACCGAAGCTGGCCCGCGCGGTGGCGGGGACTCCCAGATGCTCCATCAAAGGCTGCGCGCAATGATGCCCGGCCCGGATCGCGACGTCTTCCTCGTCCAATATGGTGCCGAGATCGTGCGGATGAACCCCTTCGATGGCGAAAGAAACGATTCCCGCGCTTTCCTCCGGCCCGAACAGCGTGACCGAATTGAGGCCGCGCAATTCCTCGCGCAAGGTGCGGGCGAGCGCGGCTTCATGCGCGAACAGCCGGTCCGGCCCCTGCTCCGCGACATAGTCGATCGCGGCGTGCAGCGCGATCGCTTCGGTGATCATCGGCGTGCCCGCTTCGAAGCGCTGCGGCGGCGGGGCATAGGTGGTCCCGTCGAACGCCACCTTGTCGATCATCGCGCCCCCGCCCTGCCAGGGCGGCATGTCTTCGAGCAGATTCTTGCGGCCCCACAACACGCCGATCCCGGTCGGCCCGTAGAGCTTGTGGCCGGAGAAGACGTAGAAATCGCAATCGAGCGCCGTCATGTCGAGCGCCATGCGCGGTGCGCTCTGGCATCCGTCGAGCAGCAGTTTCGCGCCGACCGAATGCGCCAGATCGGCGGCGGCGCGCGCGTCGAGGACCGATCCGAGCACGTTGGAGACATGGGCCAGCGCGACCATCCTGGTGCGCGGCGTCAGTATCGCCTCGAGCGCGCCGAGATCGATCCGCCCATCCTCGGTCAGCGGGCAGACGTCGATTTCGGCGCCCGTTCGCTCCGCGATCATCTGCCAGGGGACGATGTTGGAATGATGCTCCAGCATGGAGAGGACGATCCGGTCGCCCTCGCCCAGATTCGCCGCACCCCAGGTCTGGGCGACGAGGTTGATCCCCTCGGTCGCCCCGCGCACGAAGACGATCTCGTCCTCGCTCTCCGCCCCGATGAAATCGGCGACGCGCCGCCGTGCCGCTTCGTAGCCGAGCGTCATCTGCGCGCTGCGGCCATAGACGCCGCGATGTACCGTCGCGTAATCCTCGCCCAAAGCGCGCGTCATCGCGTCGATCACCTTTTGCGGCTTCTGCGCGGATGCCGCGGTGTCGAGATAATGCCACGGCCTGCCGTCCGCCGTCAGGAGGCCGGGAAAATCCGCCTTGCGTGAAAGGACACCCGCTTCGCTCACAGATGCCGGTCCAGCTTGCCCAGCGCGACATCCATCAGGCGCTCGCTCTCAGCCTCGTCGTCCAGCGCCACGAAGGCATCGCCCAGAAACGCGCGGACCAGCAGCTTGCGCGCGGCTTCGGGCGGGAGGCCGCGCGCCGCCATGTAATAGCGCGCCTGTTCGTCCAATTGCCCGACCGTGGCACCGTGGGCGCATTTGACGTCGTCGGCATAGATTTCGAGCTGGGGGACCGAGTTCACGCTCGCCCCCTTTTCCAGCAGCAGGCCCTTGAAGTCCTGTTTGGCATCGGTCTTCTGCGCATCGCGCGCGACGTCGATCCGGCCGAGAAAATTGCCCGTGCCCTGCCCCCAATGGACGCCGCGCACCACCTGATTGCTGGTGGCGTTGGGGTGATCGTGCGCGATCCGCGTGACGAATTCGCGCGTCGTGTCGCGCCCGCCCACCGTCACGCCGCCGAATTCGAAATGCCCGCCTTCCTCGATCATCACGACCATCTCGACCCGGCCCAACCGGCCCGAGGCGATCACGCCGAAGATTTCGCAAGTGGCATCGCGGCGCACATTTATGCGCAGGCGGCGCAGTTCGGTGGCATCGCTGACCGCATCGCCTTCATCGGCGATCACGATAGTGTCACGAAAGGTCTCGCGTTCGGCGACTTCGATATCGCGCCAGTCATCGAACGTGCCGAGGTCCAGCCCCGCGAGCGCATCCGTGTCCGAATAGCGCCAGGCTTCGTCTTTCCGTGTCGGGAGGATGATCGCTTCGCTCACGCCGCTTCCGCCATCACCGCGTCATAGCCTTCGGCCTCGAGCCGCTGCGCAAGGTCCGCCTCGCCCGTCTTCACGATCCGTCCCTGCGACAGGATGTGGACGAAATCCGGCTTCACGTAATCGAGCAGGCGCTGGTAATGCGTGATCAGCAGCACGCCCTTGTCGGGCTTCCTCATGATCGCGTTGATGCCGTTGCCGACCGTCTTCAGCGCATCGATGTCGAGCCCGCTATCGGTCTCGTCGAGAACGGCGAGTTTCGGGTCGAGGATGCCCATCTGCACCATTTCGGCGCGCTTCTTCTCGCCGCCCGAAAAGCCGACATTCACCTGCCGCTTGAGCATGTCCATATCGAGCTTGAGCAGCGCCGCTTGCTCCTTGGCGTGCTTCAGGAATTCGCCGCCGGTCAGCGGCTCTTCCTCGCGCGCCTGACGCTGGGCATTCAACGCCTCGCGCAGGAACTGGACGTTGGAGACGCCGGGGATCTCGACCGGATACTGGAAGCCCAGGAACAGGCCAGCCGCCGCGCGCTCGTGCGGGTCCATTTCGAGCAGGTCCTCGCCCGCGAAGGTCACGCTGCCGCCGGTCACTTCGTAACCGGGCCGACCGCCCAGCACATAGGCGAGCGTCGACTTGCCCGCACCATTGGGGCCCATGATGGCATGAACCTCGCCCGCGTTCACGCTGAGCGAGAGGCCGTTGAGGATTTGCTTGCCGTCTATTTCGGCGTGGAGGTCTTTGATTTCGAGCATCAGAGTTTCTCTACAATTTTCGTCATTGCGAGGAGCCGCAGGCTACGCGGCAATCCAGGGGCGGATCGCGCACCGCTCTGGATTGCTTCGCTCCGCTCGCAATGACGGGAGGATGGTGAGGGGAAGCGCATCACCGCCGACCCTCGGGGCGCTCCTGGCGCTTGTTGGGCCGCGAATAATGCTGGTTGGGATTGGCCGCGGCATGGGCGCGCGCGGCCTCTTTCTTGTCGGCGATGCGGCTGCGCATACCGAGCGTGATGCGTTGCAGCACGCTGTCGATGTCGGTCAGGATGTCGGAGGCGGCGATGCGCATCACGCGGATGCCGACCGCTTCGAGGCTCTTGTCGCGCCGTTTCGCCAGCGCCTCGTCCGCGCCTTCCTCGTCGATCATGATCGCCATGCCGAGATTGTGGCAGTTGAAGTCCACGATCGCGCTGCCGACCACGGCGAACCGCTTGAAGGTGTAGCGGCCCATATCGGCCTTGGCGAACTTCTCGGCGAGCGCCTTGTGCGCTTCGGAGGAATGACGCCGCAACTCGCGCGCCTGTTCGTGCAGAACGTCGAGCCGCTTGTCCGAAATCTCCCACCCACGGCCCTTCTTCTTGAGCGCGGGGGCGGTGTCGTCAGTTTCCGACGGATCGCGAAGCTGGAGGGTTTTGCGCTGCGCAAGCCCCTCCCCTTCAGGGGAGGGGTTGGGGTGGGGGCTGTCACCAACGTCGAGAGCGGCAAGGATCGTTTGCAGAACGCCATCCGAGTTATTCATGACGTCGTCATTGGAAACGTGAAGGACGGCCAAGCCCATCTCAGCCAGATACTCGTCCCGGCGCGCATCCTTTTCGGGATCGTCATGCGTATCGCCATCGACCTCGACGACGAGCTTTGCCGCCGGACAATAGAAATCCGCGATGGCGTGGCCGATGACCTCCTGACGCCGGAACTTGAAACCATTCAATTGGCTGTTGGAAAGATTACGCCACAAGCGCTTTTCCGGCTCGGTCGGGTTGCTGCGCATTTCGCGCGCACGATCCTTCAGCGTTGCGAGCTGTTCGGATGACAGCCCCCACCCCTTGCCCCTCCCCTGAAGGGGAGGGGTTTTCGGATCGGCCCCTTTATCGACGAGAGCGCTCACCCCACACTCCCCTCGAGCGAGATCGCCAGCAGCTTCTGCGCTTCGACCGCGAATTCCATCGGCAGCTGCTTCATCACCTCTTTCGCGAAACCATTGACGATCAGCGCGATCGCCTCTTCCTCGCCGAGGCCGCGTTGCTGGGCGTAGAATAGCTGGTCGTCCGAAATCTTCGAAGTGGTCGCCTCGTGCTCGATCTGGGCGCTGGGGTTCTTGACCTCGATATAGGGCACGGTGTGCGCGCCGCATTTGTCGCCCAATAACAGGCTGTCGCATTCGGTGCGGTTGCGGACATTGTCGGCATTGGCGGCCACGCGCACGAGCCCGCGATAGGTGTTGTTCGACTTGCCCGCCGAAATCCCCTTGGAGATGATGGTCGAGCGCGATCCGCGCCCGTTATGGATCATCTTGGTGCCGGTATCGGCCTGCTGGTGATTGTTCGTGACCGCGACCGAGTAGAATTCGCCCACGCTGTCCTCGCCATTGAGGACGCAGCTGGGATATTTCCACGTCACGGCGGAGCCGGTTTCGACCTGGGTCCAGCTGATCTTGGACCGCGCGCCTTGGCACAGGCCCCGCTTGGTGACGAAATTGTAGATCCCGCCCACACCGTCGCTGTTGCCGGGATACCAGTTCTGCACGGTCGAATACTTGATCTCGGCATCGTCCAGCGCGACCAGTTCGACCACGGCGGCGTGCAGCTGGTTCTCGTCGCGCATCGGCGCGGTGCAGCCTTCCAAATAGCTGACATAGCTGCCCTTTTCCGCCACGATCAGCGTGCGTTCGAACTGGCCGGTATTTTCCGCATTGATGCGGAAATAGGTGCTGAGCTCCATCGGGCATCGTACGCCTTCGGGGATGTAGACGAAGGTGCCGTCCGAAAAGACCGCGCTGTTGAGCGTGGCGAAGTAATTGTCGCGCTGCGGCACGACCTTGCCGAGCCATTTCTTCACCAGCTCGGGATATTCGCGGATCGCCTCGCTGATCGAGAGGAAGATGACGCCCGCCTTCTTCAATTCCTCGCGGAAAGTGGTGGCGACGCTGACGCTGTCGAACACGGCGTCCACCGCGACCTTGCGCGCGCCTTCCACGCCCGCGAGCACTTCCTGCTCCGCGATCGGGATGCCCAATTTGTCGTAGACCGCCTTGATGTCGGGATCGAGCTCGTCGAGCGATTCCAGCTTCGGCTTGGCCTTGGGCTCGGCGTAATAATAGGCGTCCTGATAGTCGATTTCGGGATAGCCCAGCTTCGCCCAGTCCGGCTCTTCCATGTCCTGCCACAGACGGAAGGCCTTCAGCCGCCAGTCGAGCATCCATTCGGGCTCTTTCTTCTTGGCGGAAATGAAACGGACGGTGTCTTCGTCGAGGCCCTTGGGCGCGAATTCGGTGTCGATATCCGAATGCCAGCCGAATTCATACTCGGCCGCGCGCGCCGCCGCATCGCGGGCATCCTGATCCTGTATTTCTACGGTGTCGGTCATGCTGAAGCCTTGAGATATTGAGGCGCTCGCGAAGGCGCGAAGGCGCTAAGAGAATGCGTTCGCGCCAAAGGCGCAGAATGAGTGACGCTCACAGAGGCGCAGAGACACAGAGAGAATGGTGCGCGACGGGCCCCCGTGCCTCTGTGCCTCTGTGAGCGCAAAATCGTAAGGCGGCTCCGCCGCGAAGTAACCATAGCGCCTTTACGCCTTTGCGAGCGCCCGGCCATCACGCCACCTCCGCAGAAAGCCGCGTAAGGGGAATGTCCGCCAGCGCACCGCGCAGGGCGGTGTTGATGACGGGCCAGTGCGGGCGGACGCTGCAATCATGGCCGATCGTGCAATCCTGTCCTTCGACGCAGGCGGTCAGCGCGATCGGGCCTTCGACCGCCTCGACGATATCGGCGACGCTGATCGCAGCGGCCGGGCGCGCAAGCTGCAATCCGCCGCCCGCCCCGCGCACCGAGCGCAAGAGGCCCGCCGCGCTCAGTTTGCTGACGAGCTTCTGCACGGTGGGGACCGGAAGGCCGGTTTCCGCCGCCAGTTCCGCCGCGCTCGTCCGCCCGCCACCGCAATGGCGCGCGGCGGCGTGCATGGTGACGACGGCGTAATCGGCGAGATTGCTGAGGCGCATAGGGGCCAAATCGGAGCAATGCGGTCCGATTTCAACCAAAACCCGATTGTTGCGAGTCGTTAGCGTTTTTGATTTGCGCAAGCGCGTCCGCGCTCGCGATATCCTCGCGCCTAGCGGCGCTGCGGGCGGCCGGTCGGCCTTGCGGACCCTGCGGGTCCGAGCTCCGCGACCAAGCCTACAGGCCGGGAATGGTCCGGTCCGCGACCAGCGGACTTTTTTATGCCAAGACCTACTCGTCGATTTCGTCATTGCAAGCCCGGCGCCAGCCGGGGGAAGCAATCCAGGGTGGCCACGCGCGACGCCTCTGGATTGCTTCGTCGCCTGCGGCTCCTCGCAATGACGAGGCCGCGTTCAGCTCTCCCCTTCGATCCAGGCATCGACATTCTCTTCCATGATCGCCAGCGGCACCGGGCCGCTTTTCAGGATCACGTCGTGGAAAGCGCGGATGTCGAAATCGTCGCCCAGTTCGCTCTGCGCCCGGTCGCGCAGTTCCATGATCTTGAGCTTGCCGATCATGTAGGCGGTCGCCTGCCCCGGATAGACCACGTAGCGTTCGATCGCCTTTTCGATGTCGCCGGGCGGGTTGGGGGTGTTGTCTGTGAGGTATTGGATCGCCCGCTCGCGGCTCCAGCGCTTGTGGTGGATGCCGGTATCGACGACGAGGCGGCAGGCGCGCCACAGCTCCATGCCCAGCCGTCCGAAATCGGAATAGGGATCGGTGTAGAAGCCCATATCCTTGCCCAGTTCCTCCGAATAGAGGCCCCAGCCTTCGCTATAGGCCGTGACTCCGCCGAAACGACGGAAGGGCGGCACGTCGCCCAATTGGGTCTGGATCGAAAGCTGGAGATGGTGGCCCGGAAGCCCCTCGTGATAGGCGAGCGCTTCGAGCTCGTTCCGGCTCATGTCCTTGAGATTGTAGAGATTGACGTAATAGGTCCCCGGCCGCGACCCATCGGGTGCGGGGCGCTGGTAGAAGGCCTTGCCCGCGCTCTTTTCGCGGAAGGCCTCGACCGGCTTGATCACCAGCGGATCGCTCGGCAGCGTGTTGAAGAAGTCCGGCAGGCGGGCCTCCATCGCGTCGAGCTTGGCCTCCGCATCCGCCAGATAGGCTTCGCGCGTATCGTAATAAAAGCGATCGTCGGTGCGGGTGTATTCGAAGAAATCCTGGAGATCGCCTTCGAACCCGACCTCGCGCATGATCTTGCGCATCTCGTCATGGATGCGCTCCACCTCGCGCAGGCCGATCGCGTGGATCTGGTCGGCGGTCAGATCGGTGGTGGTGTAGTTCTTCAGCAGCGCCGAATAATAGGCGGCTCCGTCGTCGAAGCGCCAGATCCCGTCATCGGTCGGCGCCATTGCGTGCTGGCGCTGCATTTCGGCGAGCAGGCGCTGATAGGCGGGACGCGCGCTGTCGTTCCAGGCCGTCTTCGCCCCTGCCATGAGCGCCACGCTCTGCGCCTCGCCCAGATCGAGCTTTCCGACCTTGCCGGCGAAATCCTCCAGCACGGCATTGTCGTCGCCCGCATTCAGCAGGTTCTCGATATCCGAGATGACGTAAGGATAGACCCAGTCCGGCGGCATCACGCCCTTCGCGGCCCGTTCGCGCGATTCGGCGATGAGCGTGTCGATCACCGGGCCGAGCCCTTCGATCCGGCTGACGTAATCCGCCGCCTGATCCGCATTGGCGACCGAGTGGATATTGATGAGGAAGGCGGGCAGCTGGCTCTGCGCGCCGTTCATCTGGTCGAAGATGTAGCCATTCTCGCGGAAGGGGAACAGCATGGCGCTGTTGTCCGCCTGATAATCGAACAGGCGATAGGACAGCGTGTCCTGCGGCGAGAGGTCGATCGGCGAATAGGTCGCGCGCATCGTTTCGGCGGTCTGCTGTTGCAGGCGCTCCTCGGCGATTGCGGCCGCATCGGAAAAATCGCCCCAGCGCCCGTAATCCTCGTCACGAATGCCGCGATAGGCCTTGGACAGCGGCGACAGCGCGAGCTGCGCCTGGTCATAGCGTTCGAAGAAGGTGCCGATATCGGCGCTGGCCTGCGGTGCGCTTGTCTGCGCTGCACCGGTCGCAGGCGTGGGGGCCGGTTCGGCCATGGTGGTCGCGCATCCTGCCAGCGCCATGGCGCAGACTCCGGCCAGATATCCCTGCAATGTCCGCTTGTTACCGATCGCCGTCATCATGCTCTCCCGAATTGAATTTTCGGAGCGCTAGCGCGGAGCGGGCGGGTTTGGCCAGCCCAAAGCAGGTGGGGCGGACAGGACGCTGGCGTAAGAAGAAAAGGGGCGGACCCGCCATGAAGGCGGAACCGCCCCTCGAAAGGAGAGAACCCGCCGCACAAAGCGCCGAGCCCTTCGGGTCGCAAACCCGCACCTACACGAAGGTGTGTCGCCCGAATAGGACAGATGCGACATGCGCGCGCCCGAAATAGTGACAAATGATGTCAGATTGATCCGTTTCGGTGTTGTTTTCGCATTGTCTCGACAGGATTCGGACAAGGCGGCATAGCGATGGCGATGCTGTTCGATCTCCTGCGCCCCGCGATATTCGCTCTCGATCCCGAGCGGGCCCACGGCCTGACCGTGGCTGCCCTGAAAGCCAAGCCCGCGGGCCCGAAGCCCGTGCCGGGCGCTCTGGCGTGCGACGTGGCGGGGCTGACCTTTCCCAATCCGGTCGGCCTTGCCGCAGGCTTCGACAAGAACGGCGAAGTCCCGGACGCGATGCTGGGGCTGGGGTTCGGTGCCGTCGAGGTCGGTTCGATCACGCCCCGCCCGCAGGAGGGCAATCCCAAGCCCCGCCTGTTCCGCCTGACGGAGGATCGCGCGGTCATAAACCGGATGGGATTCAACAATCGCGGCGGCGAGGAAGCGGCAGCCCGCCTGTCTGCCCGCAAGCATCGTGGCGGGATCGTCGGCATCAATGTCGGCGCGAACAAGGACAGCGCCGACCGCGTGGCCGATTATGCGGCGATGACGCGGCTGATGGCGCCGCTCGCCAGCTATCTCGCGATCAATATCAGCAGCCCCAACACGCCCGGCCTGCGCGCATTGCAGGACGAAGGCGCGCTTGTCGGCCTGATCGAAGGCGTGATGGAAGCGCGGGCCGAGGTCTGCCGAGCCGAGGCGAATACCCCGCCGGTTTTCCTGAAGGTCGCGCCCGATCTGGAACCCGCCGATATCGACGCGATCGCCCGGATCGCCCTCGACACCGGGCTCGGGGCGCTGATCGTCTCGAACACCACGATTTCCCGCCCCGACCTCTCTTCACGGCACCGCGAGGAGACGGGCGGCCTGTCCGGCGCGCCCTTGCGCGAGCTTGCTCTCCAGCGAATCCGCGATTTCCGCGAGGCGACCAGCGGCGCCATCCCGCTCGTCGGCGTGGGCGGCATCGCCAATGCCGAGGACGCCTGGGCGCGCATCCGCGCCGGGGCCAGCCTGGTGCAGCTCTACTCCGCCCTCGTCTACGAAGGACCCGGCCTTGCGCGCCGGATCGTGGGCGACCTTGAAAGGCTTATGCGGCGCGACGGCTTCGCTGCGATTGCCGAAGCGGTCGGAAGCGAATAGCGATGTGTCCATGATCAGATCCGCCACCCGCACCCTCGCCGCCCTGCTGGTCCTGACCGGCGCCCCTGCCGTCTATGCGCAGGAAGCCGCCAGCCCCGCTGACGTCCTTGGCGACCTCCCCTTCATCGGCAGCGTGAGCGCCGCCGATCCGCGCGCCGAGGCGGCGGGGATGGCAATGCTCAAGCGCGGCGGCAGCGCCACCGACGCCGCGATCGCCACCATGCTGGCGCTCACCGTCGTCGAGCCGCAGAGCAGCGGGATCGGCGGCGGCGGCTTTCTGGTTCGCGGCGCGGCTGACGGGTCGGTCGAGACGGTCGACGGACGCGAGACGGCCCCGATGGGGGCGACGCCCGACTGGTTCCTGAACGCCGACGGATCGGTCCCGCCCTTCATGGAGAGCGTGCTGAGCGGCCTCAGCGTCGGCGTGCCGGGCAATATCGCGCTCGCCGCCGAAGCGCATGGGCGGCACGGGAAATTGCCCTGGGCGGTCCTGTTCGAACCGGCGATCAAGCTGGCGCGAGACGGGTTCGCGATCAATGTGCGGCTGGCGCAATCGCTCACCCAATCGAGCGACCGCGCCGCTTCGAGCGCGGGCGGGCGCGCGCTGTTCTACGATAACCAGAACCGTCCCCTCCCCGCCGGGACGCTGGTGCGCAATCCCGATCTGGCGCGCACCTTCGAAGCGATCGCCGAGAGAGGCCCCGAGGCGTTCTATCGCGGCCCCATCGCGCGCGAAATCGCCGAAACCGTGGCGAGCGCAACCCCTCGCCCCGCCCCGATGACCGAGGCCGACATCGCCGCCTACGAAGCGAAATTGCGCGACGGTGTCTGCGGCCTTTATCGCGGCTATCGCGTCTGCGGGATGGGGCCGCCGTCTTCGGGCGGCGTGGCGGTGTTGCAGATACTCGGCCAGCTCGAACGCTTCGACCTGCGCGCGCTCGGCCTCGGCAACCCGGTGACCTGGCACCTGTTCCTCGAATCCCAGCGCCTCGCCTATGCCGACCGCGAACTCTACCTCGCCGATAGCGATTTCGTGTCGGTCCCGGTCGCGGGCCTGATCGATCGCGCTTATCTGGCGGAGCGCAGTGCGTTGATCTCGCCCGACACGACCATGGCCGAAGCGCTTCCGGGCGTCCCGCGCGGAGCGCAGAGCGCGCTGGCCGACGGGGACGAGCCCGAGGAACGCGGCACCTCCCACATCGCGGCGGTCGATGCCATGGGCACGATGATCAGCTACACCTCGACCATCGAAGGCGCGTTCGGATCGGGGCTGACCGCGAACGGGTTCTATCTGAACAACGAGCTGACCGATTTCAGCCGCTCGCCCACTGTCGACGGCAAACCGGTCGCCAACAGGGTCGAACCCGGCAAGCGCCCGCGCAGCTCGATGGCGCCGACCGTGGTCTTCGACCCCGAAGGGCGCCCGGTCCTCGCGATCGGCGCGGCGGGCGGATCGACCATTCCGGTGACGACCGCGCGCGCCATCATCGGCGCGATCGATTTCGACCTGTCCTCGCGGCAGGCGCTGGCCCTCCCCTTCACGATGGCGTTCGGCGACAGCGTCCTGGTCGAACAGGGCAGCTGGCTCGAACGGCGCGTTCCTGCGCTCCGGGCGCTCGGGCACGAAAACATCTCGCTGCGCGAGGCGCCGATCAAGGCGGGCGCGATCAAGCGCGAGGGCGCGATCTGGGAAGCGGCGCGCGACCCGCGGCTGGAGGACGTGCTCTTGGTGCCGCGCGCCACGCCGCTGCCCTAGCAGGCCCTACCCCAGCAGGCTTGCCGTAACGAACCCTTCTTCGTAAACCCGCGCGCTGAAGCGGTCGCGCGAACGGACAAGACATCCGGGCCGGACGCTCGCGAAGCGATCTGCGAGGAGGGACGAGCCTTTGGTGCTGGACGATATCGATGCCGCCAACAATCTGGTCGAGCTGTTTCTGAAACGTGCCGACGAGAATGGCGACAAACCGTTTCTCGGCGCGAAAAGGCAGGGCAGCTGGCAGACGATCAGCTGGCGCGAGGCGGCGGACCGGGTCTGCATATTGGCGGAAAGCCTGCGGGATCTGGGTCTGGTGGATGGGGACCGGGTCGCCCTGGTCAGCGAGAACCGGCCCGAATGGTGCATCGCCGATCTCGGCATCATGGCGGCAGGCTGCATCACCGTGCCCGCCTACACCACCAATACCGAGCGCGATCACCAGCACATCCTCGACAATTCGGGCGCGAAGGCGGTCATCGTCTCGACCGACAAGCTCGCCAAGCCGCTGATCCCGGCGATCTTCCGCACGGGCATCGCCAACCACATAATCCCGATCGACGAGGTGCGCGGCTATCAGGGCGGGAACCTGGCCTGCCACGGGTGGAGCCAGATGATTTCCGGCGATGCCGCCGCGGCGCGCGGCGCGGTCGATGCGCGGCTGAAGGGGATCGGGCGCGGCGACACCGCCTGCATCATCTACACCAGCGGCACCGGCGGCGCACCGCGCGGCGTGTTGCAGCATCACGGCGCCATCCTGTGCAACGTGGCGGGCGCGGGCGAGATTCTGGTCGAGGATTTCGGGATTGCCGAAGACGAACGGTTCCTGAGCTTCCTGCCGCTGAGCCACGCTTACGAGCATACCGGTGGCCAGTATCTCCCGATCGCGGTCGGCGCGCAGATCTATTACGCCGAGGGGCTGGAAAAGCTCGCCGCCAATATCGAGGAGACCCGGCCGACGATCATGGTGGTCGTCCCGCGCCTGTTCGAAGTGCTGCGCACGCGGATCATGAAACAGGTGACGAAACAGGGCGGCGCGGCGCAGCGTCTGATGGAAGGCGCGCTCGCGCTCGGCCAGCGGCGGGCCGACGGCAGGCGCAAACTCGGCGATGGCGCGCGCAATATGGTCTATGAAAAGCTGTTGCGCCCCAAGATCCGCCAGCGCTTCGGCGGGCGGTTGAAGGCGATGGTATCGGGCGGCGCGCCGCTCAATCCCGAAGTCGGCGTGTTCTTCGATTCGATGGGCCTGACCCTGCTTCAGGGTTACGGCCAGACCGAGGCGGGGCCCGTCATCAGCTGCAATCGCCCGCGCGCGGGCATCGCGATGGAAAGCGTCGGCCCGCCGATGCGCGGCGTCGATGTGCGGATCGCGGAAGATGGCGAGATCCTGGTGCGCGGCGAACTCGTGATGCACGGATATTGGCACAACGATGCCGAGACCGAGCGGACGATCAGGGACGGCTGGCTCCACACCGGCGATATCGGCCATCTCGACGCCAAGGGCCGGATCGTCATCACCGATCGCAAGAAGGACATGATCGTCAACGACAAGGGCGACAATGTCGCGCCCCAGAAGGTCGAAGGGATGCTGACGCTCCAGCCCGAGATCGGGCAGGCGATGGTGGTGGGCGACAAGCGGCCCTATATCGTCGGCCTGATCGTTCCCGATGCGGAATGGATGCTGGAATGGTGCCAGGCGCAGAACAAGAAATTCGACTGCAAGCAGGTGGCCGACCTGCCCGAATTCAAGGCCGCGATCCGCGCTGCGGTCGACCGGGTGAACAGGGATCTGTCGGTGGTCGAGAAGGTGCGCCAGATCGTGCTGGCGGACGAACCCTTCACGATCGAGAACGAAGAGATGACCCCCTCGATGAAGATCCGCCGCCACAAGATCAAGGAACGCTATGGCGAGCGGCTGGACGCGCTCTATCGCGGATGAGCGCTATTAGGGGCGCCTAGGGAACGATCGTCACGAACAGATAAGTCGCGAAGATCACGAGGTGGATCACGCCCTGGACGATCGTCGTCCGGCCCCTTCCCAGCGTCAGCGTCGCCACCAGCAGGGTCAGCGCCAGCAGGACGGTCGAGCGCATCGACAGGCCGAGTTCGAGGTCCAGCCCCAGGAACAGGGCGACCATCGCGACGGTCGGGATGGTGAGGCCGATCGTGGCCAGAGCCGATCCGATGGCGAGGTTGAGGCTGGTCTGCACGCGATTGGCCCGCGCCGCGCGGACGGCGGCGAAGCCTTCGGGCGCGAGCACCAGCATGGCGATCAGAATCCCGACAAGGGCGCGCGGCGCGCCGAGCGAGGCGACCACCGATTCGATCGTGGGCGACAGCGCCGTCGCCAGCAGGACGACCGCTGTGAGGGCTGCGATCAAAAGCAGGCCCGCCACGAGCGCCCGTCGCCTTGTGACCTCTGCAGCCTGGTCGTCCTTTGCCGTATCGGGCTGTTCGTGGAGGAAATCCTCCCGGTGGCGGATCGTCTGCGCCATCACGAACGTACCGTAGATCACCAGCGATACGATCGCGACGAACAGCAATTGGGTGTCGTTGTAGAACGCCCCGCCCGCGCTGATCGTGTAATTGGGCAGGATCAGCGTGAGAACGGCCAGAGTCGCGAGCATGGCCAGCCCCGCGCTCACTCCCGATTGGGTATAGCTTTGCGCGAAATGCCTGCGCCCGCCGACCAGCAGGCACACGCCGACCACGCCGTTGATCGTGATCATGATCGCCGCGATCAGGGTGTCGCGCGCAAGTGCCTGCGCCTGCGCGCCCTCGCTCAGCATGATCGACACGATCAGCGAACATTCGATGACCGTGACGGCCAGCGCCAGCACCAGCGTCCCGAAGGGTTCGCCGAGATATTGCGCGAGAGTCTCCGCATGGAAGACCGCCGAGGTGATCACCGCGCAGAGGACCAGGACGACCGCGACCAGCAGCAGGCTCGAGCCAGGAAGGGGGGCGAGCGCCACGCCGAGACCCAGCACCGGAATCGCGATCGACCAGATCGGCGGGGCCAGAAAAGGCGTCCGGGCCATGGTTTGCAAGGGTTCGGGCGCGCCGTCCATGCCCGCGCCATAAGCGAGGCGTGGGGGCGCGACCAGACTTAAGACGCGACCAGGATTAAGAGATGGGTCAGGCGGCGGCTTCCGCGATGTATTCGGGGTAGAAGCCGGGCGCGCGGTCGGACCAGCCGGGTGCGGTCGCCGCGGCCTCGCTCAGCGACTGGAGCAGCAGCTTGCGGCGCTGGGGCTGGATCTGCGGCAGCGCGGCGGCGGCGCAGAAGGCGCTCGGAAGCCAGGGCCGTGCCTCGGGCCCGAGCAGGCGTTCGTAGAGGAAGCGGAAGCTCGAAAAGCAGTCGATCCGCTCCTGCGCCAGGTCGAAGGCGGCGACGCGGGTCAGCTTGCCGATGAAGCCTTCGACCGCATCGAAGCCGGTCTCGTTCGGGATCGCGTGGCGCAGCGCCTTCAGTTCCTGATAAGCGACATACTGGCTTCGGATCGCCGCGTTCTCGCGCGCATTCCTGCCCCAGACGCGGAAGGCATCGCACCGGCCCAGCCCGATATCGAGGCTGCGGCGGATGTAACGCTGTTCGGCGGCGGTGAAGCTCGCGAATTCGCGCATTTCGGCGATGGTGACGGACGCTGTCTTCGCAATGGCCATCTGATGGGCCCTCCCTGTTTGCGAGAGACAGGTTTCGCCCATGATGGTTAATTTCGCGTTAGCCTTGAAAAAGGTTCGAATCAGTCCCGCCCGCTAGTCTTGGCCGCGCAGGCGGAACTCCTCCACCGGAACGCCGCCGATCAGATGCTCCTTAATGATGCGTTCGAGCGTGCTGGGCGTGCAGGAATGATACCAGACCCGGTCGGGCCAGACGACCGCGATCGGCCCCTTGGTGCAGACCTGAAGGCAGTCCGCCTTGGTGCGCTGGATTCCGCCGGTCGCATCCGGCCCCTCGCCCTTTTTCGGGCCCGCCAGCTTCAACTGCTTCAGCCGCGTCTTCAGGAAGCTCCAGGCTGCCTTGCCCTCGTCACGCGAACAGCATTTCTGCTTTTCAGACAGCGCGCACAGGAAGATGTGCCGCTCGACCGTTTCGCCGCCGATCTTGGACAAAGCGCGCTCCGCCTTGCGCAGATGCCTTTCGGCCTTGTCGTCGCGACTCATTCGGAAGCCGTGCCTTCAGGCTTCAGCCAGCGATCCAGCCAGGCGAACACGGTCTCGTGCCATTGGCGCGAATTCTTCGCATTCAGCACCCAGTGGTTCTCGTTCGGGAAGACGAGCAGCTGGCTCGGGATATTGCGCTCCTGCAAGGCGGTGAAGCTCTGGATCCCTTGCGTATAGGGAACGCGGAAATCCTTCTCGCCCGTGATGACCAGCATCGGCGTCTGCCATTTGTCGACGTGGTTGACCGGATTCCACTTCTCGTAAAGCGCCGACTGTTCGGCATAGGTGCCGCCGAAATCCCAGCGCGGAAACCACAATTCCTCGGTGGCGTAATAGAAGCTGCGCATGTCGAACAACCCGTCATGCTGCACCAGGCAGTCGAACCGGTCGGACCACTGGCCCGCGATCCAGTTCATCATGTAGCCGCCATAGCTCGCACCCATGGCGCAGGCGCGCGAGCCGTCGATCTGCGGATCGAGCTCGAGCGCGGCGGCGAGGCCCTTCTGCAGATCTTCCAGCGGCTTGCCGCCCCAGTCGCGGCGAATGCTGTCGGTAAAGGCCTGACCGTATCCGGTGGACCCGTGGAAATCGACCGAGATGACGGCATAGCCCTGGCTGGCGACGACGCGCGGATTCCAGCGTGTCGACCAGCCGTCGTTGAACGATCCCTGCGGACCGCCATGGACGTAAAGGATGGCGGGCATCGGCCCGGCCTGGTTCGCCAGCTTGGTGATCTGGCCCCAGACCGTATCCCCATCCGCACCCTTGAAGCTGAAGCGTTCGACCTCGACCGGGGCGAGCGCGGCGATGCGCTGCGTGGCGATTTCGGTCAGCGGCACGGCCTGACCATAACCTTGCGAGAGATACAGTTCGGACGGCGCCGCGATCGAGTCGCGCGTGAACAGCAGGCGATCGTCGACCAGCGGCATCACATTGGCGATATGCGCTTCATTGCCTGCCATCAGGTCGAGCTTGTCGATCGCGCCGGTCTGCGGATCGATGCGGAAGGCGGGCGTATCGAGCACGTCCTGCGCGGTGGCGATCAGATAGCGGCTGTCGGGCGTCCAGGCGAGCGTACCGAAGCTGCGGTCGAAATCCTGCGTCAACGGCGTGACCACGCCCGTCTTCACGTCACGCAGCATCACCACCATCCGGTCCGCCTCGTAAGTCGGGCGAGCCATGGCGACGTAGGCGAGATACTGGCCGTTGGGCGAGGGCGTCGGCAGCGCGTCATAGGCCTGGTTCGCGGCAGTCAGATTGACGGGCGGTTTGCCGCTGAGGTCCGAGAACCAGATGTCGAGATTGGTCGAGGCCGGCTCGGTCCCGTCGGCTTCGCGCGCGACGAAATAGAGGCCCGACCCGTCGGGTGCCCAGGCGATATCCTCACTGCCGCCGAAAGGCTTGGTCGGCGTGTCGCCCGAAGGCCCGCCCGCGCCGATCGGTCCGTCCACCGCGACGCCGTTGCCGGTGGTCCGGCCCTGCGCGAGATCGAAGACGAAGACGCGGCTGACCGTGCCGGGCGTCTCCCAACTGTCCCAATGGCGCACGAAGCCTTCGTCGCCCTGATAGAGCCGCCCGTCGCCGGGACCGGTCAGATGCGCGGTCCCATCGGTTTCGCAGCCGAATTGCGGGCAGCCGCGCGCGACTTCGGCCCAGACCGCAAGCTTGTCGCCCTTGGGAGAGACGGCGAACCCATCGACAGCGGTGTCGAACCCGCTGACGAGCGTGGGCGTCCCGACGCGCCCCGCGGGCGTCACGCTGGCGCGCCAGACGCGCGCGCGTTCGTCGCTCGAGGCGGTCGGCTTGCGGTCCGAGAGGAAATAGAGCTGACCGTCCGGCCCGAAGCTGAGGCTCGACACCGGACCGCCGAAATCGAGCCGGACCGGCTGCGCGCCCTCGCGCGTCAGGTCGAGCAGGTAGGGCACGCCGGTGCGCGCATAGCTCGCGGGATCGGTATCGGTGACGGTGTAGACCGCCAGGCGCCCATCCGCCGACACGGTCGGCGCGCCGAGGCGCGGCAGGGTGATGAGGTCCTGCGCGCTCATTGGTGCGGATGCGGTGGCCGCCGCCGGGGCGCTTTGCTGGGCCGAAACGGGCGCTGCGATAGCGAGAGCTGCGGCGCTGGCAGTGAGACTGGCGGCGAGAAGGGCGAAGCGGCTCGCCGGGCGTGAAAACATGGTCATGCGCGCGATGTTAGCCGCGCCGGATGAACGCGGCAAAGACAAATCCGCCCAGCCGCGTCTTCAGCTGCGCTTGCCCGCGATCCGCGTGATCTCGTCCTTGACCAGCTTTTCGACCATGGGCGGCAGATTGGTGTCGAGCCACTGGGCCAGCATCGGGCGCAGCATTTCGCGCACCAGACCTTCCAGCGAGGTTTCGCCCGAGCGCACGATCTGCGGGCTCGCGCCGGGTTCGGACAGCATGGCGAGCGCGGCGAAATTGGCCTGGATCGAATTGCGCATGGCTTCGGTGGTCAGCGGTGCGTCCTCGTCATGGTCCGCCGAATCCCGGTCGTCCTCGTCCTGAGAGTGGACCCGCGAATGGGCCCGCGAAGGAGAGTGCGCGACCATCGCGTCTTCGTCGAGTTCGAGGATTTCTTCCGCTTCCTCGGCATCGCTGGGTTCGATGGGCTCGGCCCGCGCTTCGGAACGCCTATCCGAATGCGGACCGGACTGGGCGCGATTGCGCCGCTCGGCGATGGCGCCTTCGCGATTGTCGCGCGCGATCACTTTCTTGATCGAGTCGAGGATTTCCTCGACCGAAGGTTCGCCCGGTTGCTGCACTGCCCAATCCCCCTGAACTGCTCCACCCGACGAAGCCGAATCGCCGACCGCCGAATCGCGTATCCCTCAATACCCTCTTTCGGCCGACATTTCATCCGTCTCGAGCGGGGGCTGAGCGGGCACCTCGGCAGTGGCGGCGGGAATCGCGGCGGTCGATGTGCTCATTGCCTCGGGATCGGGATCGCGGCTCCAGTCCCACCAGGTGCCGCTGACGCGATCGTAATTGGCGACCGGATCGTAGAGCACGCCTTCATCGGCAAGGCCCAGATCGCGCGCTTCGGCGCGGCCCATCGCGGCGAGCAGCGAGAACGCCGCGACATAGGCGTTGCGCCGCGCGGTCACGAGATCGACCCGCGCGTTGAGCAATTCCTGTTCCGCGTTGAGCACGTCGAGAATGGTGCGATTGCCGATCGAATTCTCCGCCCGCACGCCTTCGAGGCTCAGCGATGCGGCATCGACCGCGGTCTGCGAGCTTTCGATGATGGCGAGCGAGGCCTGCCAGCTCGAATAGGCGGCGCGGACCTGCGCGATCACGTCACGCTCGGCGGCGATGACCTGTTCGAGCGCGGCGGAGGCGCGCGCCTGCGCCTGGCGTTGCAGGGCGGCGGGTCGCCCACCCTGAAACAGCGGAATCGAGACGGTCACGCCCGCCTGCGCCGCCGTGGAGGTCTGCGGGCTGGCGATCACCGGGCCGGTCGGGTTGTCGGGATCGACCGCGTTCGGCACGCTGCCGAGGAAATTCTGGTAATCGTATCCGGTGAAGACCGATACGCGCGGCAGGCGGGTCGATCCGGCGACGTCGATATCGTAACCGGCGGCCACGGCACGCTCGCGCGCGGCGATGAGGTCGGGATTGGCGACCAGCGCCACGTCCACCGCGGTCTCGACACTGGCGGGCAGGCCAGGCAGCGATGGCGGCGGGGCGAGATCGGTCGGCGCTTCGCCGACAAGGGCGATATACTCCTCGCGCGCGGCGATCAGATTGGCCTCGGTGCTGCGCAGATTGCCCTGCGCCAGCGCCAGCCGCGATTGCGACTGGGCGACATCGGTACGAGTCAGGTCGCCGATCTCGAACCGGTCGCTGGTCGCCTGCGTGTTGACGCCCAGCACCTCGACCTGATTGCGCGCGAGGCTGACCAGCGCCTGCCCGCGCAACACGTCCATATAGGCGGCGACGACGCGGCTGAAGACGGCGCTTTCCGTCCCGCGCAGATCGGCGCGGCCTGCCTCGACCCGCTGGTCGGCGGCGCGGATGCGGTTCTTGATCGCTCCGCCCGAATAGATCGGCACGCCCAGATCGACGCCCAGATTGAAGGCGCGGTCGGGGGTGAAGAAGCTGGTCGAGCTCTGTTCGATGAATTCGGTCACCGAGCCGTTGGCATTGGCCGAAGGGCGGCCATCGGCGCGCTCGACCTCAACCTGCGCGTCGGTGGCGCGCAGAGTGGCGCGGGCGGCCATCAACGTCGGATTGTTGATATAGGCCTGCGTCAGCGCTTCCTGCAGCGTGTCGGCATAAGCGGGCGTCGCCACGGCGCAGAGCGGCGCGCAGCCCATCGCCAGGGCGATCAGGCTGGCCCGGCGGCCCCGACGCGACACCCCTCGCCGCATGGTCAGAACGTCCAGCCGACCGGCTTGTCGAACTGGCCGAGCCGGGGAATGCCCGTTTCGGCAAGCGGAAGCAGGCCGAGCGATCCGGCCACCTTGCGACCCGTGGCGAGGCGCGTGACGCCCCGCTCCACGAGGCCAGTGACCACGCGGCCGCCATCGGCCAGCATACCCGCCAGTCCGGCGGGAAGATGTTCGATCGCCCCGTCGATCAGCAGCAGCGTGGCGCCCGATTGCGTCACATCGCCCTTCGCGGCGGTATCGGCGTCCAGCGTCTCCAGGCTGGCGACCAGCGGGCGCACCAGTTCGGCGAGATAGCCGCTACCCCCATCCACCACGACGACGACATCGTCCGCGCGCGGGGCGGCTTCTTCGAGCATCATGCCGTGGAATACCGGGGCGGGGAGGAATCCGCCATTCTCCAGCCGGATCGCCCGGTCCATATAGGCGGTGCCGCGCGCGCTGGCGGGCACGAACTCCTCACGCGCGACCGCGCCCATCCGTTCGAGCACGAAGCGCTGGTTGACCCCGCTGGTGCGCAGCTGGCTGTCGATCATGGCGCGGCGCGCGGCGGCGAAATCGAGGGCGCGCTGCCGCTCCTGGCTCTGGCTTGCGGGCTGTTCGGCGGTGACGGTCATCGGCGCAATCTCTGTCGTCTCGAGCTGGGGATACGCGCCACTGTATTACACAAACAACACAGTGGCGCAACGCTCGTTTTCCTTAAGCGCATGGCCGCGCGGGGCCAAGCGCTTTGACCATTCGCGTTTTCCGCGCCAAGGCACACCCGCCAATCTGCGAAGAGGAACGATACCGCGATGAACGACAAGTCGGGAACCGAACGGGCGATGGTGACCATCCGCGAGGACGATCTGATCGACAGCGTCGCCGACGCGCTGCAATTCATCAGCTATTACCACCCGATGGATTATATCCGCGCGCTGGGCGATGCCTACGAGGCGGAACAGGGCCCGGCGGCGAAGGACGCGATCGCGCAGATCCTGACCAACAGTCGGATGTGCGCCGAAGGGCACCGCCCGATCTGCCAGGATACCGGCATCGTCAACGTCTTCGTCAAATGGGGTCAGGACTGCCGCCTCGATTCGACCCGCGCCTTGCAGGACATCGTCGATGAAGGCGTACGCCGCGCCTACAACCACCCCGACAACAAACTGCGCGCCTCGATCCTCGCCGATCCCGCCTTCACGCGCCGCAACACGCGCGACAACACGCCCTGCGTCCTCTCGGTCGAGATGGTGCCCGGCAACACGGTCTCGATAGACGTCGCGGCGAAGGGCGGCGGCAGCGAGAACAAGTCCAAGTTCAAGATGATGAATCCCAGCGACAATATCATCGACTGGGTGGTCGAGCAGATCCCCTCGATGGGCGCGGGCTGGTGTCCGCCGGGTATGCTGGGAATCGGCATCGGCGGCACGGCGGAACATTGCGTGCGGCTGGCGAAGCAATCGCTGATGGAGCCGATCGACATGGCGCAGCTGAAACAGCGCGGCCCCCAGAACGATCTCGAAAAGCTCCGCATCGACATCTTCGACGCGGTCAACGCCCAGGGGATCGGCGCGCAGGGGCTGGGCGGCCTCTCGACCGTGCTCGACGTCAAGATCCTCGACTGGCCCTGCCACGCGGCGGGCAAGCCGGTGGCGATGATCCCCAACTGCGCGGCGACCCGCCACGCCCATTTCACGCTCGACGGATCGGGGCCGAGCTATCTCGAAAAGCCCGACCTCGACCAATGGCCCAAGGTCAACTGGCAGCCCGATGCCGCGGCCAAGCGCGTCGATCTCGACAGTCTGACCAAGGAAGAGGTCGAAAGCTGGGAGCATGGCGATCGCCTGCTCCTGTCGGGCAAAATGCTGACCGGGCGCGACGCCGCGCATAAGCGCATCCGCGACATGGTCGAAAAGGGCGAGGAGCTGCCGGTCGAATTCGCGGGCCGCGCGATCTATTATGTCGGCCCGGTCGATCCGGTCATGGGCGAGGTGGTCGGCCCCGCCGGCCCGACCACCGCGACTCGGATGGACACATTCACCGAGACGATGCTCGATCTCGGCCTCCTCGCCATGATCGGCAAGGCTGAGCGCGGGGCGGACGCGGTCGAGGTCATCAGCCGCTTCAAGGTGGCCTATCTGATGGCGACCGGCGGCGCCGCCTATCTGGTGGCGCGCGCGATCAAGGAAGCGCGCGTGGTCGGGTTCGAGGATCTCGGCATGGAGGCGATCTACGAATTCACGGTCGAGAATATGCCGGTGACCGTGGCGGTCGATGCGCGTGGCAACAATGTCCACACGCTCGCCCCGGCGAAATGGCGCGAGAAGATCCGCGAGGAGAAGCTGCTGCCGATCGGCTGAAGCCCCATCCGCTTCGACCAACCGCCGTCGCCTCTCGACAGCCGCGCTGGAGAATCGGGCGTTTTGCGCGCAGAAGACTGTCGCTTTGCCTTTTGACACATCTTACGCCGATCCTGCGTCGGAAACGCCATCGCGCCTGCCGGTGCGCACGGTCCTGTGGTCGATCTTCGGCCTGTGGGTCGCCTATTTCCTGATCTTCACCGCGCGCGGCATGGTCGTGGGGCTCGAAGCCGATATCGAAGTCGTGCTGCGAAGGGCGCTGGTGACGCTCGCGGGGATGACCGCGACGATCGGGCTGTGGATCGTCCTGCGCCTGTTCGATCACCGGACCCTGGCCATCCAGATCGGCGCGGCGGTCCTTTTGGCGATCCCCACCTCGCTCGCCATCGCGCAGACCAATATCTGGGTCTTTTCCGGGCTCCAGGAACGCCTCCAGGCGCGCATGGCGGCAGAACGCGGTTTCTCGATCAGCCGCGACGAGTTCGGCAATGTCGTGATCGAAGGCCCCGCCGCCTCGGTGCCGGGCGATGACGGCATCGGTGGCCCGCCGACCATGCCGCGCGGGCGGATCGTCGTCCCCAATGACGAGGATCGCGAACGCTGGCTGATCCTGATCGAGAGGGCGCTCAGCCAGTTCTTCCTCCTGATCGCCTGGGCCGCGCTCTATTTCGCCCTGCTCGCCGGCATACGCGCCAAGGATGCCGAGCGCAGGGGCGAACGCTTCCGCAGCGCGGCGAAGGCGGCGGAGCTGCGATCGCTGCGCTATCAGGTGAACCCGCATTTTCTCTTCAACGCGCTCAATTCCCTCTCCGCGCTGGTGATGACCGATCGGCAGGCCAAGGCCGAGGAAATGATCCAGACCCTGTCGGGCTTCTATCGCCACAGCCTGGCGGAAGATCCCACCGCCGACGTCTCGCTGGAGGACGAATTCGATCTCCAGCGCCATTATCTCGACATCGAACAGGTCCGGTTCCCGAAACGGCTCAAGACCGAATTCATCCTGCCCGACGCGCTCAAGGGATACCGCGTGCCGGGCATGATCCTGCAACCGCTGGTGGAAAATTCGGTGAAATACGGTGTGTCGCAAAGCAGTCATCCGGTCACGATCACGCTCGCCGCGCGCGAGGAATATGGGCGGCTGGTGCTGAGCGTCAGCGATGACGGGCCGGGGATCGCGAGCGCTTCGGATCAGGGTCAGGCCGCGCAGGGCGGGTTCGGCATCGGTCTCGCCAATGTGCGCGACCGGCTGGTGGCGCGCTTCGGAGACCTCGCCACGATCAGTTCAGGCGAGACATTGGACGGATACGAGACCGAATTGCGGCTGCCGTTGGTGAGCCACGGGCGGGATTAGGGCCCAGGGCCGAAAGCCGAAAAAAAGGGGGAACAGGACCATGGCAGAGACCTCGAGCGAGAAACTGCGCACACTCATCGTCGACGACGAGCCTTTGGCCGTGGAGCGGATGCAGGTGCTGTGCTGCAAGATGGACGATATCGCCGTGGTCGGCACGGCCAGCGACGGGGCGGCGGCGCTGCGGCTGGTCGATGCGCTGCACCCCGATCTCGTCCTCCTCGACATGACCATGCCCGAGGTCGACGGCCTGTCGGTGGCGCGCAGCCTTGCGAGGAAAGCGACTCGCCCCGCCGTGGTGTTCGTGACCGCGCACGACAATTACGCGGTCGAGGCCTTCGATCTCGACGCGGTCGATTACGTGCTGAAGCCGGTCAAGAGCGAGCGGCTGGAACGCGCCATCGCCCGCGCTCTGTCGCGCCGCAACGAAGGTGCGCGCAGCGAAAGCGAATGGCTCGACGAATTGTGGATTCCCCACCGCTCGGAGCTGATCCGCCTCGAAACCGCACAGGTCGATCGCATCGATGCGGAGCGCGACTATGTCCGGCTCCATGTCGGCGATCGCTCCTATCTGCTGTTGCAGACGATCGCGGGCCTCGAGGACCGGCTCGACCCCGCAAAGTTCATCCGCGTCCATCGCTCGACGATCCTGCGCCGCGATCGGATCACCGGGCTGAAGCATGACGGGCTCGGCGTCTGGTCGGTCGAACTGGAAGGCGAGGAGCCGGTGAGGATCGGACGCACCTACCTTCCCAAGGTCAAGGCGATGGCGGGGCGCTGAACCCTTATCCGAGCGTTTGGCCAGGGCAGACGAGAAAAGGCCCCGGCCGGAGCTGCTGGTCCGACCGGGGCCACGAGATGGCGAGCGGGATGGCAACGGGATGTGTCGCCGATCTTGCGAGTCAGCCGCCCAGCTGCCGCTCCTGCTTTACGGCCGCGACCTGACTGGCGGCCCGCGCCTTCACTTCGGCGACACAGACGCGCATCTTGGCATTGTCGACGATCCGCGTGCCGGTGCGCTGCCGGCCGTCTCCGCAGATATGGCGCGCGGCGCTGTCGATCCGCCGGTCGAGCGCGGATTGCCCCTGCGGGCTGGTCAGATCGAGGTCGGCGTAAGCGACATCCACGCTCACGGTCTTGGCCGCGGCAGGTGCGGCGCTGGCCGCCAGTGCCAGTCCACAGGCCGCGGCGAGGGGTGCGGCAAGGGGCGCAACAGTCGAAGCGAGGGTTCCAAAACGGCTCTTCATACAATCCTCCTGGGTTGCGGCGCGCCCGGAACGTAGGGGTTGGGGGAGGCGCGCCGCAGACACAGAGATGATCGATTACGTGCGTAGGCGCATTGCGGGATCGACCGGCGGGCCGCCGTTCCGATCGAGCGCGGACCGTCGCGGACGAACGGCCTCTGGCGATCCGCCAGCGACACGCCTAACCCCTGGTCGATGGCATTTGTGCTGACCTTCCTGCTCGGAATCGCGAATTTCGCGGCGCACAAGGCCGTGCTCGAAAGCGGCCACCCGATGATCGCGCGAATCCCCCTGATGCGCTCGCGCCCGTTCGGAGATCGATTCGGGCCGGTTTCGCTGATCCTCGAATTCATTCTCCTTTTCGCCACGATGCTGTTCCTGTCGGAAGGCTATCACGCGATCGCATGGGTCTATGCGCTCTATAGCCTTTCCAATATCGCCAGCGCCTGGGCTTTGCTGACCGGGCGGATATGATCCGCCGGAACCACGCGGGCGATGGCGCGCTTGGCTGACATGGCTTCGATCGACACCATCTGGCTGGTGCTCAACGCACGCAGCGGCAGCAATGAAGACGGCGCGATCGAAGATCTGCGCGAACACTGCGCGCGCCGAAACCTCGAACTCGCGCGCGAAATCTGCTTTCCCGACGAGGATCTGCCGACGGCGGACGAACTCGACGCGGCGGGCGTCAAATGCCTGGCGGTGTTTACCGGCGACGGGACGCTGAATGCGGCGATCACCGGGCTTTACGGCTGGTCGGGAGCGATCCTGGTGCTGCCCGGCGGGACGATGAATCTGCTCAGCCGCAGGATGCATGGCGAGGCGTCATGCGAGGAAATCCTCGACCGGATCGCCAATGGCGCGTTCCGAAATGTCCGCCCCCAGGTCGCTCGCTGCGATGCGGGCGATGCGCTGGCGGGATTGTTGAGCGGGCCGGGCACGGCCTGGGCCAGCGTGCGCGAAGCGATGCGCGACCTCGACATCGCCGCGCTGGCGGAAGAGACCGGGGATGCGCTGGCCGAAACCACCGGCGGTGCCTTCGTGCGCATGGCCGAGCCGCCGCTGGGACAGCGCGAGGGCTATCCCATGATCGAATTCACCCCCAGCCATCGCGGCCTTCAGCTCGATGCCTATCACGCGAAGGATCCCGGCGATTTCCTGCGCCAGGGCTGGGCGCTGCTGCGGCGGCGGTTCCGCGAAGGTCCGCATGATCGGCTGGGCCTGTTCGACGAATTGACGCTCGAGAATTGCGAAGGCCAGCCGATCGAGGTCCTGCTCGATGGCGAGCCCGCAAGCCTCGGATCGCGCGCGACATTTTCCGTGGCCGCCTGCGAAGTCGATCTGCTAGCGACCGCGCATGGCTATTGATCGCGCGCCCGCTCACTCGACCGCCAGCACGCTCGTCTTCCATCTGTCCGACATCCATTTCGGACTGGTGGACGAGGAAGCGATCGCCTGGGTGAAGCGCGAGATTGCCGAGCGGCGGCCCGATGCGGTTGCCATCACCGGCGATCTCACCATGCGCGCGCGCCATCGCGAGTTCGAGGCCGCGACGCGCTGGATTCGCTCGCTCGACGTGCCGGTCACGGTCGAGGTCGGCAATCACGATTTGCCCTATTTCAACCTGATCGAGCGGTTCTTCACCCCGTATAAGCGCTTCAAGGGCGTGGAGAGCGTGGTGGAGAAGGAACTCGACCTGCCCGGCCTTGCGATCGTTCCCTTGAAGACGGCGGTCCGCGCCCAGCCGCGTTTGAATTGGTCGAAGGGGTGGGTCACCGATGCGGCCCTCGCCAAATGCCTCGCCGCGATCGACGCGCTGCCGGACGGGGTCAAGGCGCTGGTCGCGGTCCACCATCCGCTGCGCGAGGTGGGGACGAGCGGCACGGCGCTGACGCATAACGGGCAGAAGGCGCTGACGGAGCTGGCGCAACGCCCGGTCATCGGGGTCTTGAGCGGGCACGTCCACGATCCGTTCGATCTGGTGCAGGAAACCGTCCACGGCCCGGTGCGGATGATCGGCGCGGGCACTCTGTCGCAGCGCGTCCGTTCGACGCCGCCCAGTTTCAACGAATTGCACTGGAACGGCGAGACGCTGAAGGTGCGCGCCCGCAATCTGGGGGATGTGCGCACGCGCGACATGCAGATCGACGACGTGCCCGAAAATGCGATGCCGCCCCGCCAGCCGGGCGAGCCGGTCGCGCCGATCGGCAATGTGCCGCCCACCGATCCGCCGGTCCACTGAGCCATCGGTGCATACGGGCGGGCCGGTGTAATCAGGCGGGCGTCAACCCGATCCTAACCAAACCCGATTATGCCGAGCCTTCGCAACCACGAAAGGCAGATCATGTCTGAACTCGTCAAAGCCTTGCCCTGCGGGGCCTTGCTGGCTTGGATCACCGCGCTCTTCATCGGCCATGCCGGAGGGGTGGGGGGCACGCTGGCTGTCGAACAGATGCAGGTGATGGACCAGTCGTTCTACTGGTCGTGGCCGATATTCCTGGGCGGAACCGCGCTGGCCTGGGGGATCATGGCGCTTCACGCCTGAAGCCTACTCGCGGACAAGCGCGCCGCGCGGCCCGATCCAAGTCGTTCCACCCCGAAATCTCGCGAAGAAAAAGGCGGCCCCGCTTGCGCAGGACCACCTTTCCTCGGTGATCGAAAAGATCGCTGTAAGGCTTAGCGCTTCGAGAACTGGAAGCTGCGGCGAGCCTTGGCGCGGCCGTACTTCTTGCGTTCCACCACGCGGCTGTCGCGAGTGAGGAAGCCGGCGGCCTTGACGGTGCTGCGCAGCGTCGGTTCGTACTTGGTCAGCGCCTGGCTGATGCCGTGCTTGACCGCACCGGCCTGGCCCGAAAGACCGCCGCCGCGCACGGTGGCGATGACGTCGTACTGGCCTTCACGATCGGTGATGGTGAAGGGCTGGTTGATGATCAGGCGCAGGGTCGGACGCGCGAAATAGACTTCCTGGTCCTTGCCGTTGACGATGACCTTGCCGCTGCCGGGCTTGAGCCAGACGCGCGCAGTAGCGTCCTTGCGGCGACCGGTGGCGTAGGCGCGGCCCTGCTTGTCCAGCTCCTGCTCACGCAGGGGAACTTCGGCGCGCTGCGCGATCTCGGCGGAATCGCCCTGCGGGGCATCGCCGGCGATGTCCTTGAGGTCGGCGAGGTCGGAGACGCTGTTCTTCGCGTCGGCGCCTTCGTTCCCGCTCGTCGCACCCTTGGTCGCGGCGTCAGCAGGCGTGTCGGCAGCGCCGTTCTCGGCTGCTTTGGTGTCGGGCGTGGTGTTGTCGTCGGCCATTATGCGGCAGCCTTGTTCTTGCGGTTCAACGAAGCGACGTCGAGCGTCTGCGGCTGCTGGCCGTCATGCGGGTGTTCGGTCCCGGCATAGAGGTGGAGCGCCTTCATCTGCGCCCGGCCCAGCGGCCCGCGCGGGATCATGCGC
>Ga0114912_1000257_pt1 | contig 28190 bp, 21 predicted proteins | sample MalvirDeepMed_51_FD_89713 | JGI IMG/M metagenome (GOLD analysis project Ga0114912, IMG submission 89713) | Marine viral communities from the Global Malaspina Expedition - Malaspina viral metaG DeepMed_51 | ecosystem: Environmental > Aquatic > Marine > Oceanic | place: Mediterranean Sea...
CCCTCTCCACCTTCCGCTACCGGATCGTGGTGCAGGGCGACCCCGGCCTGCTGCAGCAGCGCATGATGCCGGGGTCGCCCTGCACCACGATCCGGTAGCGGAAGGTGGAGAGGGTCTGCTGGTAAAGCTCGCCCAGGCTTGCGATCACGTTCTCGTGGGTCGGCCCGAAGTGCTCGGCCTGGCCCTGGATGCGCGTCAGGCCCGCGCCCAGCTTGTCCAGCATGTCCGGGTCCTTCTTGAGCTTGCTCATCAGCATCACCAGCGAGAAGCCGTAACGCATCACCACGGGCGAGACCTGGCGACGTTCCATCACCGCACTGACGGTGTCGATGCCGAGCCGCAGGCGGTTATGGTGCCCGCCGTAGATGGCTTCGAAGCTTTCCGGATTGGTATCCAGCGTGGCATTGACCAGGGTTTCCCAGGCGCGCTCATCGCACTGGCCGTGGCGGGCCAGCTCATCGACCAGCGCGGCTGCCTGGAAGACGCCCGCCAGCGACAGTGCCTGGCGGGTAGTGGTATCAGTGACGGGACGGATCGGCACGCTGGTCATTGCGCGGCGGACTCCTCGGGGCCAGAGAGCGGGGCGGTGGAAGCGCTGGCGTCCGCCGCCGGAAGTTTCCAGGCGGCATCGATCACGCCGCCGCCCAGACAGATGTCGCCGAGATAGAAGACGGCGGACTGGCCGGGCGTGACGGCGCGTTGCGGTTCATCGAAACGCACCTCGACACGCTGGCCGTCATTGACGATCAAGGTCGCGGCCTGATCTTCCTGGCGATAGCGGTTCTTGCAGCGAATACGCAGCTCGCCATTGGCATCGGTCTGCGGCGGCTCGCCCGCGACCCAGTCGACGGATTCGGTGCTCAACGCCTGAGTGTAGAGCAGGTCGTGGTGCTTGCCCTGCACGGCGATCAGCACGTTGCGCTCCAGGTCCTTGGCACACACGAACCAGGGCGCGTCCGGATAGCGCTTGAGGCCACCGATTCCCAGTCCCTGGCGCTGGCCGAGGGTGTAGTACATCAGGCCCATGTGCTCGCCGATGACATCGCCATCGGGAGTCTCGATCTTGCCGGGCTGAGCGGGCAGGTACTGCTTGAGGAAGTCGGCGAAACGCCGCTCGCCGATGAAGCAGATGCCGGTGGAATCCTTCTTGCGCGCGGTGATCAGCTCATGCTTCTCGGCGATGGCGCGCACTTCGTGCTTCTCGAGCTCGCCGACCGGGAACAGGGTGCGCGCGATGGCCGCCTGCGGCACGGCATGCAGGAAGTAGCTCTGGTCCTTGTTGGTGTCCAGGCCCTTGAGCAGGCGCGGGAGACCATCACGCACGCCGCCACGCACGTAGTGACCGGTGGCGATCAGCTCGGCGCCCAGCATCTCGGCATACTCGAGGAAGACCTTGAACTTGATCTCGCGGTTGCACAGGATGTCGGGGTTCGGCGTGCGACCGGCCTTGTACTCGGCCAGGAAGTGCTCGAAGACGTTGTCCCAGTACTCCGCGGCGAAGTTGGCGGTGTGCAGCTTGATGCCGAGCTTGTCGCACACGGCCTGGGCATCGGCCAGGTCTTCGAGGGCGGTGCAGTATTCGCTACCGTCGTCTTCGTCCCAGTTCTTCATGAACAGGCCTTCGACGTGGTAGCCCTGCTCCATCAACAACAGGGCAGAGACGGAGGAGTCGACACCGCCGGACATGCCGACGATGACCTTGGTTCCGGTACCGGTTTCAGCGGTCATCAGTTCTCTCGTCACCCGCATGGCCGCGGGTTGTCACAAACAGGGGAGGCGGCAGACCCGTCATTCTGGCGCCGCTTGAATGGGCGGGATTATACCTGAATGCGGGGGGGGGATTCACCCCGCCTGCGCCGTCTGCCGCACTGGGCCGCAAGCGCCGCTCGACAGCACGCCCGGCGGCGGACTTTCGGCGCGGGCAATCGCTCAATCGTGCAGCACATCCAGCGGGAAACGTTTGCCACGCTGGCTGTCGCGAATACGCCGGGTCACCAGCGGGCTGCGCAGGCGACCCATGTCCTCGAGCTGCTCGATCTCCTCGAGCGACAACCAGTGCGTTCTGACGATGTCAGGGTCCAGCGGCGTGCACAGGTGCTCAAGGGCGGCGGCCTCGAAACTGTGGGAGTGGAAGTGGGTGCCGTCCTCGGCCACGTGCACATAGAGGCCGAGATAGCCGGTCAGCAGGATGCGCCAGGCGGTTTCCTCGCGGACTTCGCGTTGCACGCCGTCGATGATGCGCTCATGGGGTTCGAGATGGCCGGCCGGCTGGTTGAACACCGTGCAGGGCCCGCCCTTGTCTTCCTCGACGATCAGGTAGCGCCCGGCACGTTCGACGACACAGGCGACGGTGACATTCGGGGTCCAGCGAGCAGCCATCAGGATTTCCTTCCTTTCTTGGGGGATGAGGGACGACGAGAGGGGGCGCCGGGTGTCTTGCCTGAACCCTTGCCTTCAGTCTGGCCAGAACTCCGACTGGAACCCCGACCGGAACCCTTGCCGCTCTTGCCCGCGCTGTTGCCTCTATTGCCACTGCCTCGGGGGCCAGAGTTGCCGGTGCGGCGCTCGCCCGGCTTGCCAGTCGCGCCCTTGTGGCGTGGCGAGCGGGACTCGCGGCGAGGTACTGCTGGCATCTCGACTTCCTCGCTGCGCCATTCTCCGGGGGCAAGGCCGTCGAGCTTCCACGGCCCGATGGCCGCGCGGATCAAGCGCAGGGTCGGCAGGCCGACGTGGGCGGTCATGCGGCGCACCTGGCGATTGCGACCTTCGCTGATGATGATCTCCAGCCAGTGGGTCGGAATGCTCGCACGGAAGCGCACAGGGGGTTGCCTGTCTGGCAACGTGGGGGGCTCGATGCGCCGCACTTTGGCTGGGCGCGTCATGCCATCCTTGAGCTCGACGCCGGTACGCAGCGCGGCGATGGCCTGCTCGTCAGGGGCACCTTCCACCTGCACCCAGTAGGTCTTGGGCTGCTTCTTTCTCGGGTGCGCGATCTGGTGGGAGAGCGCGCCATCACTGGTGAGCAGCAGCAGTCCCTCGGAGTCATAGTCGAGGCGCCCGGCGGCATAGACATCCGGCACGTCGATGAAGTCAGCGAGTGTCTGGCGGCCCTGATCGCGGTCGGTGAACTGGGTCAGGACGCGGTAAGGCTTGTGAAGCAGATATATGAGAGACATGGTTTAGACTTTTGTCGCGGCTGCCGTATAAGCCTACTGTGAGAAGCGGCACGGGTGCTATACTCGCGCCTCCACTGAATCCATGACAGGGGAGTTATCAATGGGGTTCCAGAAGATTGTCGTCCCGGAAGGCGGTGCCAAGATCACCGCAAATTCCGACAATACCCTCAACGTTCCGAATAATCCGATCATCCCGTTCATCGAAGGCGATGGTATCGGTGTGGACGTGACTCCGGCCATGAAGATTGCCATCGACGCTGCTGTCGACAAGGCCTATGGCGGCGAGCGCAAGATTCACTGGATGGAAGTCTACGCCGGTGAAAAAGCCACTCACGTTTATGATGCTGACACCTGGCTGCCGGAAGAGACTCTCGAGGCTGTCAAGGATTACATCGTTTCCATCAAGGGTCCGCTGACCACTCCGGTGGGCGGTGGTATTCGCTCCCTGAACGTCGCTCTGCGTCAGAAGCTGGATCTGTACACCTGCCTGCGCCCGGTGCGCTGGTTCACTGGTGTGCCGAGCCCGGTCAAGAAGCCGGCTGACGTCGACATGGTCATTTTCCGCGAAAACTCCGAAGACATCTATGCCGGTGTCGAATGGAAAGCGGGAACGCCGGAAGCTGACAAGGTCATCAAGTTCCTGCGTGAAGAGATGGGTGTCACCAACATCCGCTTCCCGGAGAACTGCGGTATCGGCGTCAAGCCGGTCTCCGAAGAAGGTACCAAGCGTCTGGTCCGTCAGGCTGTCCAGTACACCATCGACAACGACCGTGAGTCGCTGACCCTGGTGCACAAGGGCAACATCATGAAGTTCACCGAAGGTGCCTTCAAGGACTGGGGCTACGAAATCGTCAAGGACGAGTTCGGCGGCGAGCTGCTGGATGGCGGCCCGTGGATGACCTTCAAGAACCCGAACAACGGCAAGGACATCGTGGTCAAGGACGTCATCGCTGACGCCATGCTCCAGCAGATCCTGCTGCGTCCGGCGGAATATGACGTCATCGCCACCCTGAACCTGAACGGTGACTACCTGTCCGACGCTCTGGCGGCGGAAGTGGGTGGTATCGGTATCGCGCCGGGTGCCAACCTGTCCGACACCGTCGCCATGTTCGAAGCGACTCACGGTACTGCACCGAAGTACGCTGGCCAGGACAAGGTCAACCCGGGCTCCGTCATCCTCTCTGCCGAGATGATGCTGCGTCACATGGGTTGGGTCGAAGCGGCTGATCTCGTGCTGAAAGGCGTCGAGAAGGCCATCGCCAAGGGCGAAGTCACCTATGACTTCCATCGCCTGATGGACGATGCCAAGCTGCTGAAGTGCTCCGAGTTCGGTCAGGCTGTTGCTGACAACATGGATGCCTGAGACCCTGCGTTGATCTGATGCCCAGGCATCAGGTTGCGTGACAGGTTTCAGCAGAAGGCCCCCGGACATGTCCGGGGGCCTTCTTGCGTTTGAGATGGAAGCTCTCGGTTGCGCGCCCAGACGGCTGCCAACGATTGCCACTCCTGGGCGTTCTGCGTGGGGCATTCTGCGTGAAGCGTTCTGCGCGGTAGCATTGCGAGTTTCATTGAGCGGCGAGACGCTTGAATGGGTCGCAAACTGGCGACGCCTGTCGAGAGGTGCCTGTCGCGTATGTGAGCGAAAATGCATGCAAATGTCCGCATTCATGTCAGAGCGTCGCGATGCAGGCATGAACGTGTACGCTCAGGCGTGCGCGACTAAAGCTTGCAACCAGATCGACAAGCCCCCATCTTTTCCTTATCACACCCACATTGAGACGACGTGGCAGCGCTTGACCTTCTCCGCGGCGCGTTGAGGCAATCTGCTTCGTCACGGCTTGTGTTCACCGGATCAGCCCCTTATGTTCAAGACAGAGACATCGCGCGGCAGTCCTCCCTTTCTGGAGACACTGTCGATCAGCAATCAGGCCCCGTCGGCTCAGGAACCCGGATACCAGGAAGACCACGAAGGTGATCTGGCATTCGAGACCGCTGAGCCCGAACTGGCTCCACCGCCCATGTACAAGGTCGTTCTGCACAATGATGACTTCACGCCGATGGACTTCGTCGTGGAGGTGCTGACCACCTTTTTCAACAAGGATCAGGAGCAGGCAGTACAGATCATGCTCGCTGTCCATCATCAGGGAAAAGGAACCTGTGGCATCTTCAGTCGCGACATCGCGGAAACGAAATGCCACCAAGTCAATCAATATGCTCGAGAGTGCCAGCATCCGCTGCTGTGCGACATCGACCGGGCGGAGTGATCCGTCCAAGACGCGGCCTAGAGGGGACTTGCCATGTTGAGCAAAGAACTTGAACTGACCCTGAACACGGCCTTCACCGTGGCACGTTCCAAACGCCACGAATTCATGACCGTGGAACACCTCCTGCTGGCACTGCTGGACAATGCCTCCGCTGCCGATGTCCTGCGCGCCTGTGGTGCCAACCTGGACAAGCTGCGAGTCGACCTTCAGGACTTCATCAATTCCACCACCCCGCTGATTCCGGAAGAGCAGGAAGACCGCGAGACGCAGCCGACGCTGGGCTTCCAGCGCGTCCTGCAGCGTGCCGTCTTCCATGTGCAATCCTCCGGCAAGAGTGAAGTGACCGGCGCCAACGTGCTGGTGGCCATCTTCTCCGAGCAGGAAAGCCAGGCCGTCTACTTCCTCAAGCAGCAGAATGTCGCGCGTGTGGATGCGGTCAATTACATCGCGCATGGCATCTCCAAGGTCGCGGGTCACACCCAGACGCCCCAGGCGTCGGTCGAGAATGAAGAGAGCGAAGAGGCGAGCAGCGAGGGCGGCAACAACCCGCTGACCAACTACGCCACCAACCTCAACGAGCAGGCGCGTCTGGGCAAGATCGACCCGCTGATCGGCCGCGATGGCGAGCTCGAGCGTGTGGTGCAGATTCTGGTGCGTCGCCGCAAGAACAACCCGCTGCTGGTCGGTGAGGCCGGTGTCGGCAAGACCGCCATCGCGGAAGGTCTCGCCAAGCGCATCGTCGAGGAGGACGTGCCGGACGTCATCAAGGAAGCCGTGGTCTACTCGCTGGATCTCGGTGCGCTGCTGGCCGGCACCAAGTACCGCGGTGACTTCGAGAAGCGTCTCAAGTCGCTGCTGGCGGAGCTGCGCAAGGAACCGAACTCGATCCTGTTCATCGATGAGATCCACACCGTCATCGGTGCGGGTGCCGCGTCCGGTGGCGTGATGGATGCCTCCAACCTGCTCAAGCCGCTGCTGTCTTCCGGCGAGCTGCGTTGCATCGGTTCCACCACCTTCCAGGAATTCCGTGGCATCTTCGAGAAGGACCGCGCCCTGGCGCGTCGCTTCCAGAAGGTCGATGTCATGGAGCCGTCGGTGGATGACACCATCCGCATCCTCAAGGGGCTGCGTGGCCGCTTCGAGGAGCACCATGCCATCAAGTACACCGATGCCTCGCTGGAAACGGCAGTGCGTCTGGCAGACCGCTACATCAACGACCGTCAGCTGCCGGACAAGGCCATCGACGTGATCGACGAGGCCGGTGCCCACCAGCGCCTGCTGCCGGAGAGCATCCGCGTCGATACCATCGATACCGAGCAGGTCGAGGCGATCGTCGCCTCCATCGCTCGCATTCCGCCGAAGACGGTCTCCAGTTCCGACAAGAAGCTGCTGTCCAATCTCGAGCGCGATCTCAAGATGCTGGTGTTCGGGCAGGACGACGCCATCACCGGGCTGTCCGCGGCGATCAAGCTGTCGCGTGCTGGCCTCAAGGCGCCGGACAAGCCGGTGGGCAGCTTCCTGTTCGCTGGCCCGACAGGGGTCGGCAAGACCGAGGTCGCCCGTCAGCTGGCGGCGCTGATGGGCATCGAGCTGGTGCGCTTCGACATGTCCGAGTACATGGAGCGTCACACCGTCTCGCGCCTCATCGGGGCACCGCCGGGCTATGTCGGTTATGACCAGGGCGGTCTGTTGACCGAAGCCATCACCAAGCAGCCGCACTGCGTGCTGTTGCTGGATGAGATCGAGAAGGCACACCCGGAAGTCTTCAATCTGCTGCTGCAGGTGATGGACCACGGCCGCCTGACCGACAACAACGGTCGCGAAGCGGACTTCCGCAACGTCATTCTAGTGATGACCTCCAATGCGGGTGCCGAGCAGGTGGCGCGTCGCTCCATCGGCTTCAAGCACCAGGATCACTCCACCGACGCCATGGAAGTCATCCGCAAGACGTTCTCGCCGGAATTCCGCAACCGTCTGGATGGCATCATCCAGTTCGGCGCGCTGGATCTCGCCGTGGTACGCAATGTGGTCGACAAGTTCCTGGTCGAACTGCAGGCGCAGCTGGATGAGAAGCGCGTGCAGCTGGATGTCGCTGACGAGGCGCGCGACTTGCTGGCGACTCTCGGGTATGACCCGGCAATGGGTGCTCGCCCGATGGCACGCGTGATTCAGGAGAAGCTCAAGAAGCCGCTGGCAGAGATGATCCTGTTCGGCGACCTGTCCGAGTCGGGCGGCATCGTGCATGTCACGGTCGACAACGGCGAGCTGCACCTGGAAACGGAAGCGGAAATGGCGTGATCTGACGCTCAGCTTCCTGCCCTGAAGGGGCAACATGAACGGTCAGTGCTCAAGCACTGGCCGTTTTTTATGCCCGTCAGTCAGCAAACTGTCCGCACTAGGCGGGCGTCGAGTCGATTGCTCAAGGCCTGATACGCGCGCACGCCAAGGGGCTCGCCATCTTGATAGGGAGGGCGGGGGAAGAGAGTGCGTATTGAGGAGAAAATGCCCAGCGGGGATGAGCCGCCTGTCATCATTGAATGGGAGCGAAGACCAGATTGGCGTTCGGGCTCAAGACGCATTCATGGGACAAGGCGGCATCATCGGAATACTCAGGCATACGCCATCGAGGTGGCGGGTGTCTCGCCGCGAAGGGCAAGTCTTGCAACCTCGATGCGTTCCGGGTCCGGGCGGAGGGTTCAGGCGGAGGTGACGCTGGTGCCTGAGGTGCCGGGAACGACCGGTTCAGCCAGCCGGTGTCATGATGATCGCATGCAGGTCCAGGACGTGCAGAGTGATCGATGGCATGGCAACCGGCAGGGCAGTCTGACCGTGCTTAGCGCGAACGGTAGACGATACGGCCCTTGGACAGGTCGTACGGAGTCAGCTCAACCTTGACCTTGTCGCCAGTCAGGATGCGGATGTAGTTCTTGCGCATCTTGCCGGAGATGTGAGCGGTCACGATGTGGCCGTTTTCCAGTTCAACACGGAAAGTGGTGTTCGGAAGGGTGTCGACGATGACACCTTCCATTTCAATATGATCTTCACGCGCCATATAGGCTGATCCTCACTTATTACAGGGAATACTGCTGGTAGTTCCGAGCCGCCTCAGCACAAAAAGTGCCCGATTCGGGACTTCGATACGCGATATTGTGCCGTAAGGGCGGCGGCAAGGCAAAGTCGAAGCGCGATTGTACGCTCCTTGAGCGCCTGTGGGCAGCTCAGGAGGAAGATAAAAATCGGCATCTTGCGCCGGGGCAACTCTCGGCAGGCGGTGGGTCGGCACTCGGCGCTGTCTGGTGAGCCCCTGCCCGCTGAGCGTTGCGTCACCTTAGCGTTGTCGGAGCGCTTGCGTCGAGAGGGCGCCTGGGGAGCGTGTCGAAAGAGCCTATGGAATGAGCCCTTGGAATGAGCCCATGCAATGAGCTCAGCGCGTCACTCGCCGGATGTCACTGATGCGCCTTGCTTGACCAGGCTCAGTGGCAGATGGCTGTCGGTATGGTTGGCCGGTATGCGTCGCCGCCAGTGGCTGCCATCCAGATACTCGAGCGGCTGGAAATGCTGCTTGTAGTTCATCTTGCGGCAATCGCGGATCCAGTAGCCCAGATAGAGGTGGGTCAGGCCTTCGCGGCGTGCCTGCTCAATCTGCCAAAGCACCGCGTAGGTCCCCAGCGAGCGCTGATTCAGTGACTCATCCGGATCGTAGAAGGTATAGATGGCGGACAGGCCATGACTCATGCGGTCCATGGCGGCGACGGCCACCAGACGGCCATCGAGGCGAAAGCTCACCAGGCGGGCATAGTCATCGCGGGAGGTGAGGAAGGTGCGATACTGCTCATGACTGGGCGGGAACATGTCGCCATCCGCATGACGGCTGCGGATGTAATGGGCGTACAGGCGATAATGCTCGGGGTCGAAGAGTGCCGGCCCCTCTTCGATGACCAGGTCGGCATTGCGACGCACCAGACGCTTCTGGGTACGGTTGGGCGTGAAGTCGGCGATCGGCACACGTACGGAAATGCAGGCACGGCAATCACCGCAATGCGGACGATAGAGATGAGAGCCGCTGCGACGAAAGCCGAGCAGGGCAAGGGCGTCATAGACACCGGAATTGGGCGCTTCCTGCGGATCGAGAAACAGCGTGGTCGCCTGGCGGCCTTCCAGATAGCTGCAGGCGTGCGGTACCGTCAGAAAGAAGCGCAGATCGCGTTGCGGTTGCTTGGGGGTATTGCTGCTCACCGTTGCATCATCTCCCTCTTGGAATTGCCGTGGCCATCATTCCCGGGCGTGCTGCGTGGGCCAGGATGTCAGTGACCACTTGCCCTCATGCCCTTGGCCAGTGGCATACTGGTCAAGATAGCTGATGAAATCGCTGCGGGCGATGCTGCGGGCGCCAAGACTTGCCAGGTGCGGAGTATGCATCTGACAGTCGATCAACGGAAAATCCCGTGCCTTCAATTCCTGGCACAGGATCACCAGCGCCAGTTTCGAGGCATCGGGCACGCGCGAGAACATCGACTCGCCGAAGAAGATGCGTCCACAGGCGACGCCATACAGGCCGCCCACCAGAGAATCGCCCTGCCAGACTTCAACGCTGTGGGCATGTCCCATGGCATGCAGGGCGATGTAGGCCTGCTGCATTTCTGGCAATATCCACGTGCCTACCTGGCCATCGCGAGGAATGCTGGCACAGGCATTGATCACACCGGTAAAGTCGCGGTCGATACTGTAGCTCAGGCCTGCATTGCGCAGGCGCTTGGCCAGACTGCGGCGTACACGGACTTCCTCTGGCTTGAGCACCATGCGTGGGTCCGGTGACCACCACAGGATGGGGTCACCCGGACTGAACCAGGGAAATATGCCGCGGGGGTAGGCCGCCAGCAGCCACTCGGGACTGAGTTCGCCCCCTGCACACAGCAGGCCGTCGGGCTCGCTCAGGGCGGTGGAAGCATGCGGAAAGCGGACAGGGGCAGGGGGAAGCCAGGGAAGCATGGGCAGCCTCTTGTCGGTTCGGGAACATGCACGGAGCAATGGGCTCCTGGCGCCTTGGCGTCATGAGCAGACGTGAATCGGCAATTATGACGTCACTGCCATCGAATGGTTATGATAACCGGCTGAAGGTACATGGAAAATCGCCCACAAGGTGCAAGGGGGATGGCGACTTGACTGCCAAGAGTGCCAGAAAGACAAGTCGGGAACAGGCCAAGCCTGAAACCCGTAGCCGCCGTGCGGCAGCAACACCCAGGAAGCGTGCCCGTCAGAAAGCGGACTCGCCGGGCTTCTTCGCGCGTCTGCGCGGTGCTTCGGCCACTGAGGCCAGCCCGGCACGCAAGACGCCGCGCGTCTCGGGCAAGCCCGCGAGGAAGGATGCCAGCGGCCAGCCTGCTGCCAAGGCCAGAAACAAGCCGCGCGTGCAGGAAGAGAGCCCTGCAGCCCAGCGCCGCGCCGAGCGTCAGGCCGAACGCGCCGAACGCCAGGCCATCCGCGCCGAGCAGCGTGCGGAGAAGGCAGCGCGACCACCGTCACGCCTGACCACCACCCTGCAGGGCGTCAGCCGTGAAGGCGTGGTCATTCTCATGCTCAGCCTCTGCGTATTCATGCTGCTGGCGCTGTTCAGCTATGCGCCGACGGACCCCGGCTGGTCCTACAGCGGCCCTGAACTCACGCCCAGCAACTGGATGGGCAGCATCGGCGCCTGGCTGTCAGACGTGCTGTATTCGCTGTTCGGCGGCAGTGCCCTGTGGTGGCCGGCGATGCTGGGCTTCGGTGCCTGGCGTCTGATGCGTCAGCCCAGCACTGAGCTGGTGTGGGACCCGACGACCATCGCGGTGCGCGCTGGCGGGCTGTTCCTGCTGATCATGGCGACCTGCGTCATCGGCGATATCCAGTTCTACAGCCCCGACAGCCAGCTGACCAACGGCGCGGGCGGCATTCTCGGCAAGGGCATCGCCGGGGCACTGACGCCATTGATCGGCATGGGCGGGACTGTGCTGGTCGCGATGGCCAGCTTCCTGTGCGGCTTCACGCTGTTTACCGGCATGTCGTGGCTGACGGTCATGGATGAGCTGGGCAATGGCTGCATGCGGGTGTCCGGCTGGTTCGCCGAGCGCTTCAACAGCCGCCGCGACGACCAGGACGGCTACGATGACGAGGCAGCCTACGCCGAAGAGTCGCTGACGCACGAGGACGGTGAAGAGGATGACTCGGATCGCGACCCGGCCCCCAGACTGAGCTGGTGGCGGCGTCTGCTGCCGGGCCGCCGTGCTCGCGAGGAGGAGTGGGACGAGGACAGCGACGAGATTCTGCTTGGTCGCCGTCAGGAGGCAGAAGGCATCGCCGTCGAGCCGCGCGGTCAGCGCCGTGTCGAGCCGTCTCTGGATGGCGGCACCGACGAGGCCATCAGCGCTCGCGATGACTTCGCGGATGACCGCAGTACCGATATCCCGTGGCAGACCGCTGAAACCACGCCTTCCGCCAAGGTGCCGGGCGCTGCCTACACCGAGCGCATGACGGTGCAGAGCGCCAATGTCAGCATCGAAGGGGTTGATCTGGCCGCGGCCCTGAAGACCGCCGTGGCGGCAGAGGCCGCCTCCGCGCCGCGTGTCGCGCATGCCGATGTCACGCGCTCCCGTCTGCCGCAAGCTGCTGCCATTGAGGCCGAGCGCCAGCGCCATGCTGACGCCTCAGTCACGACACAGGCACCCAAGGCGGCGACGCCAGGCCCTGGCGTCGAAGACACGGCACCAGCCTCCGACAGCACGGCTGCCCCTGCTGCCTGGGACGCCGCCTCTGCCTTTGCGCCGACCGCTCGTCACGACACGGCTCGTCATGAGACCGCCCGTCACGACACGGCGCAAGACGCTCAGGCGCAGAGTGAGCCCGAAGCTCACAAGTCACAGACTCAGGCTCAGGCACAAGCTCAGGTTCAGGCTCAAGAGCTGGCTCGCGAGCAGGAAGCGCAGCACGAAGCAGAACAGAAAGCACAGCGTGCAGCCGAGCAGCAAGCGGCAGAGCGACAAGCGCTGCTTGAAAAGCAGGCACAGCTCGAGAAGCAGGCGCAGCTTGAGCAAGAGGCACAGCGCGAGCGCGACGCGCAACTTGCGCGCGAGCGCAGCGATGCCGCGCCGGATAGCCGCAATCAGCCGCCGGAACCCAGGGACGACGATGATGCGCCCCTGCCCGGCAATGGTGGTCAATTCGCCACGGCCGCAGGGCTGGCTGCCGGTGCGGGTGTGATGGCGGCCGGTGTCGCGGCGGCCTCTTCCGAGACTCCCGCTCGCAAGGCGGTCGTCTCCTGGGATGATGCCTTCGAGCAGCCGACGGGCAATGCGCCGACACCGGCAGACGCGCCTGCGGCGCCGAGCAGCCCGTCTGCCACGCCGCAGCAGCATGCCCCTGAGCCGCGTCAGCCAGCAGCGCCTCATCAACCGGCCGAGCCGGTCGTGCCATCGGAGCCGGATTCCGTTGCGCTTCAGGCCGAGCATGTGCCGCCTTTCGAGGCGCCGACAGCCACGCCGGAAGCGACCCCCGCGCCGGCCGAGCGTCCTTCCTGGGCCTATGACGGCGATGAGTCCGGCATGGTGCCGGGCGGCGGTCGTCTGGCGACGGCGGAAGATGCACAGGCGGCTGCCAGTGATCCCTCCGGCCCGACCCTGTGGACCGTGGAGCACATGCAGAGTCAGCGCCATGAAGGTGCCGATCACGAGGACGAGCCGGAAGGGGACCTGCCTCAGCTGAGCCTGCTGACGCCGCCGGATGCCCAGAAGCCCAACTACAGCGAAGAAGAGCTCGACCAGATGGCCGAGCTGCTGGTAGTGCGTCTGCGCGAGTATGGCGTCAAGGCCGAGGTGGCGGATGTCTGGCCGGGGCCGGTCATCACACGCTTCGAGATTCAGCCGGCGCCGGGCGTCAAGGCGTCCAAGATCTCCAACCTGTCGACGGACCTGGCGCGTTCACTGCTGGTCAAGAGCGTGCGTGTGGTCGAGGTGATTCCGGGCCGTCCGACGGTCGGCATCGAGATTCCCAACCCCAACCGCGCCATGATTCGCCTGCGTGAAGTGTTCGATTCCGATGCCTATCAGCTGGCGGAATCTCCGGTCACCCTGGCACTGGGTCAGGACATCGGTGGCGCCCCTGTCGTGGCCAACCTCGGCAAGATGCCGCACCTGCTGGTCGCCGGTACCACCGGTTCGGGCAAGTCAGTCGGCATCAACTCGATGCTGATCTCGATGCTGCTCAAGGCCACGCCGGACGAAGTGCGCATGATCATGGTCGACCCCAAGATGCTGGAGCTGTCGGTCTATGACGGCATTCCGCATCTGCTGGCGCCGGTGGTGACCGACATGAAGGAGGCCGCCAACGCCCTGCGCTGGTGTGTCGCCGAGATGGAGCGTCGCTACAAGCTGATGGCCGCCATGGGCGTGCGCAACCTGGCCGGCTTCAATGCCAAGATCGATGAAGCCGAGGCACATGGCGCCCAGATCGCTGATCCGCTGTGGGAGCCGCAGCCCTGGGAGATGCACCAGCATCCGCCGGTGCTCGCCAAGCTGCCCTACATCGTGGTGGTGATCGACGAGTTTGCCGACATGTTCATGATCGTCGGCAAGAAGGTCGAGGAGTTGATCGCACGTCTGGCCCAGAAGGCGCGCGCCGCGGGGATTCACCTGATTCTGGCCACCCAGCGTCCGTCGGTGGACGTGGTGACCGGCCTGATCAAGGCCAACATCCCGACGCGCATGGCCTTCCAGGTCTCCTCCAAGATCGACTCGCGCACCATCCTCGATCAGGGCGGCGCCGAGGACCTGCTGGGCCACGGTGACATGCTCTACCTGCCGGCCGGTGCCGGCATGCCGACGCGCGTTCACGGCGCCTTCGTCGATGATGACGAGGTTCACCGTGTCGTCGATGACTGGAAGCGTCGCGGCTCGCCGGAGTACATCGAGGAGATCCTCACCGGTGGTGTGCAGGCGGATGCGTTGGCCGGCCTCGAGGCTGAAGGCGAGGACAGCGATGCCGAGCAGGATGCGCTCTACGATGAGGCCGTGGCCTATGTGGTCGAGTCGCGTCGTGCCTCCATCTCTGCCGTGCAGCGTCGCTTCAAGATCGGGTACAACCGCGCCGCGCGTCTGGTCGAGGCGATGGAGATGGCGGGTGTCGTCTCCGCGATGGGCACCAATGGCTCGCGGGAAGTGATCGCGCCCAACCACAGCGGCTAGTCGCCGCAGGCCTGATCGCTGAAACACACGAAGGGGAGCTTTTTGCTCCCCTTCGTGTCAAAGACGTCAGATAACAGATCACTGCCAGCAGGCTGTTGGCAGTGATCATCCCGAATCGCTGAAATGATGATGGTCAGGTGCAGGGCATCGGTGCCCGTTGCCGAGGCTTGCCACTGGTCTTCCTCATCGCAAGGAGTTTCATGAAGACATTGTCCCGTTCTTTCGCTTCTTCGTTGACCGCTCGTCTGGCCAAGGGGCTGGGCGCCGCGCTGATGCTGGGCATGGCCGCTCTGCCAGCGCACGCCGAGGAATCGGCAGGCGATCGCCTGTCGCGCCTGCTGGAGCCGCTCAAGACCTATGCTGCCGACTTCGATCAGCAGATCCTCGATGCCTCCGGTCAGCGTCTGCAGGAAGCCAAGGGCAAGATGTGGCTGTCGCGCCCGGGTAAGTTCCGCTGGAGCGTCGATGCGCCGTACCGTCAGGAAGTGGTGTCGGATGGCAAGGAAGTCTATCTGCATGATCCGGATCTCGAGCAGGTCACCGTGCAGCCGCTGGATGAGCGCGTCACCCACACGCCGGCGCTGTTGCTGTCCGGTCGTGCCAGCGAGCTGACCGCCAACTATGCGGTCAAGCGTCAGCAGCAGGGCGCGCGTGAGACCTTCACGCTGACGCCCAAACAGGCCGATACGCTGTTTGAAAGCCTCAAGCTGACCTTCGACAGCGAGCAGCTCGACATGCTGCAGATGGCGGATTCCACCGGCCAGCGCACGGCGATCGACTTCAGCAACGTGCAGTACAACCCGTCGCTGCAGGATAGCCGTTTCGTGTTCCAGATCCCGCAAGGCGCCGACGTCATTCGCGAGCAGTGATCACGCCCAAGGTGCAGCGCAAATCCTGAATACGCTTGACCAAACAAGAACGCCCGGACCACATGGTCCGGGCGTTCTTGTTTGTGCCGCGACTCGGCAGCCATGTGCACGCAGGATTTGCCGCTGATCAGCTTTGTCCGGGCGTCTCGCCACGGTCTGCGGCGGCGTCCTGCTCGCGGCGCCAGCGCTCAATCTCGGCGAAGCGCTTCTCACCACCATGCTGGGTCGGGCGGTAGAACTGCTGGGTCGGCAGCTCTTCTGGCCAGGCATCGTGGGAGCTGCCGGCCGGATAGCCATTGGGCTCGTTGTGGGCATAGCGATAGCCTTCGCCCATGCCCAGCTCCTTCATCAGCGTGGTCGGGGCATTGCGCAGGTAGACCGGCACCCCGAAGTGGGGCTGCTGGCGCACGAAGGCCTTGGCTTCCTTCCAGGCCACCTCGATGGCATTGCTCTTGGGCGCGATGGCCAGGTGGATCGCCGCATGCGCGATGGCGCGCTGGCCCTCGTAGTCACCAAGGCGCAGATAGGCGTCCCAGGCGGCGATGGTCAGTGGCAGGGCACGTGGGTCGGCGTTGCCGACATCCTCGGAGGCAATCGCCGTCAGACGCCGCACGACATCCAGCGGGTCGCCGCCGCCATCCATGAAGCGCGCCATGTACAACAGCGCCGCGTCGGGCCGCGAGGAGCGTATCGACTTGTGGATCGCCGACAGCAGGTCGTAATAGTCATCGCCCTGCTTGTCGAAGCTGGAGGCCTGATGGCCCAGCACGGCCTCCAGCGAGCTATCCTCGAGTATCTCGCGCGTTCCCCCCTGGGCGTCGGGCTCACGACGCACGAAGTCACAGGCGGTCTCCAGCAGGCCGAGTGCACGGCGTGCATCGCCGGAGGCCGAGCGCGCGATGCGGGTCAGCGTCTCGCGGCTGGCTTCGATGTGACGCTTGCCGAGGCCGTTGACCTCATCCTGCAGGGCGCGCGTCAGTACCTCGATCAGGTCGTCCGTCTCGAGGGCCTTGAGCACATAGACCCGCGCCCGTGACAGCAAGGCCGAGTTGACCTCGAAGGACGGGTTCTCGGTGGTCGCGCCGATCAGTGTCAGCAGGCCGGATTCCACATGCGGCAACAGGGCATCCTGCTGGCTCTTGTTGAGGCGGTGGATCTCATCGAGAAACATCACCGTCTGGCGATCGCTGGCCTGGAAGTGTCTGGCGCGTTCCACCACCTCGCGGATGTCCTTGACGCCGGCCATCACCGCCGAGAGCTGCTCCAGGTGCGCATCACAGCCCTTGGCGAGAATCTCGGCCAGCGTCGTCTTGCCGACCCCCGGCGGCCCCCACAGGATCATCGAGCGCACCACGCCGGAGGCCACCATCTGGCGCAGCGGCATGTCAGGCCCGACCAACGCTGTCTGTCCGATGTAGTCATCCAGGGTGCGGGGACGCATGCGGAAGGCCAGTGGCGCATGGGAATTCGAGGCGGTATCGGCAAAAAGATCCATCGGCGAGTCTGGCTCCGGCAGGCGTGGGGCAGTATTGCGCTCATCATGGCCGATCCTGCAGGCCTGTACAAATCAGCAGGGGCGGCGCGCTCAGTCAGCGGCCTCAGGCCGCGCGTGGCATTGCACCAGACTGTCATGTTTTCCTGACAGCATGACACGCTCATTTAGGCAATCCCACCCAACGTCTAACTGGCGCTCGGGGGATGTGTCCTACACTTCTAGGTGACGACATTGCTACATTCGGTAGCAATGCCCGAGGCGGCAGCGCTGTCTGCCAGCATCGGCCACCTGTTCCGTAAGGAGGAGGAAGTCATGCCCAATGTGACTCAGCTGCGCCAGGACCACGCCAACATGGCCCGTCTGCTGCACGTGCTTTCGCACCGCCACAAGACGCTCGTCAGTGGTGAGCGTCCCGACTTTCGCATGATGCGTGAGGTGGTGGATTACATTCTCGATTACATGCAGGGCTTCATCATTCCGCTGGAGCGTCAATGCACCCAGATGCTGTGCGAACGCTCCGAAGACGCCGCGCCACTCTGTCAGCGCCTCATCCAGCAATATCGCACCCTGCACGAGCGCCTGGACAAGCTGTCCGACAATCTCGACAGCATCCTGATGGACCAGATCATCCCGATGGATCAGTTCAATGCCGACCTGCGCGAGTATGTGGAGGCACACCGTGACTACCTGCGTGCCGAGCGCCAGGAGCTGTTCCCGCTGATGCGCGACAACCTCAGTGACGAGGAATGGCAGCAGCTGACCGATGCCATCCCGCATGCGCGCACCGAGCTTGAGCGCCTTCAGGAAGCCTACCCGGAACTCTACGCCGAGCTGACCGAGAGTGATGTCGTGACCGCCTGAGCCCTTTCGGTCCGATCTATAACGGTCTAGTCAGGAACTCGCCACACAGAAAGAATCCGCACTTTGCCCGCCACAACAGAAAGAATGCCAAGTCGTTGGCGGGTATTCCGAAAGTCTCCATGTCCCATCTCCCCCACACTGAGGTCATCACATGACGCCCGCCGCGTTTCGGTGGGCGTTGTCTTTGGCGGTGTTCCGCCTTCTCTGATGACGGCCGTGCGGCCCGGGAGACAAGCGATGAGTGCTCAATCTCTTGCACGACAGTGGGCAACTTCCCAGGACGGAGCGACGTCCGAGCCCACCCAGTTCGCCAGCCAAGGCATTGCCCTGGAAGACCCGCGCCTGTTTCGCCAGCTCGCCTACGTGAATGGCTGCTGGGTGCATGGTGAAGGCGGACGAGAGGAGGCGGTCTTCGACCCCGCCACCGGCGAGCGTCTCGGCCAGGTGCCGTGGCTCGAGGAGGCGCAGATCGACGCCGCCATCGCCACCGCCGATGCGGCCCAGCGTGAATGGCGCAAGCTGCGTGTCGACCAGCGCGGCGAGCTGCTGGATGCCTGGTACGACCTCATCCGCGCCCACAAGGAAGACCTGGCCATGCTGATGACGCGTGAGCAGGGCAAGTCGCTGGACGATGGGCGCGGCGAGGTGGAATACGGCGCCAGCTTCGTTCACTGGTTCGCCGAGGAGGGCAATCGTGCCTTCGGCGAGACCATTCCCAGCCATATCCCGAATGCCGCGCTGGGCACCGTGCGTGAGCCTATCGGTGTCGCGGCGCTGATCACGCCGTGGAATTTCCCGCTGGCGATGATCACCCGCAAGGCCGCGGCCGCGCTGGCGGCAGGCTGCACGGTGCTGGTCAAGCCGGCCGGCGAGACGCCGTTCTCGGCGCTGGCGCTGGCGGAGCTGGCCGAGCGTGCCGGCATTCCCGCCGGTGTCTTCAGCGTCATCACCGGCGAGGCCTCCGAGGTCTCCAGGCAGCTGTGTGATGACCCGCGCCTCGCCGGGCTGTCATTCACCGGCTCCACCCGGGTCGGGCGTCTGCTGCTGAAACAGTGCGCCGACAGCGTCAAGCGTGTCTCGCTGGAACTGGGCGGCAATGCGCCCTTCATCGTCGGGCCGGACATGGATCCCGAAGAGGCTGCGCGAGCCGCCGTCGATGCCAAGTTCCAGACCTCCGGTCAGGACTGCCTCGCGGCCGACCGTATCCTGGTCCACGACAGCCTCTACGAGGACTTCCTGAGCCACTTCGCGCGCATCATGAAGCAGCTCAAGGTCGGCAATGGCCAGGTGAAGGGAATCGATCTTGGCCCGCTGATCCACCGCGACGCCGTCGCCAAGGCGCAGACCATCGTCGATGACGCCGTCGAGCGTGGCGCGCGGCTGATCCACGGCGACCAGAGCATGGCGCCGGGCCCCAACTTCTTCATGCCGGTGCTGCTGGCCGACATCACGCCGGACATGCGCGTCTGGCGCGAGGAAACCTTCTCGCCGGTGGCCGGCATCACCGCCTGGCACGACGAGGAAGAGGTGATCGCGATGGCCAACGACACCGAATACGGCCTCGCCGCCTACGTCTATACCCACGATGTGCGCCGCATCTGGCAACTGATGCGTGGCCTGCGCTTCGGCATGGTCTCGGTCAATTCCGTCAAGATGACCGGCGCGCCGATTCCCTTCGGCGGCGTCAAGCAATCTGGCCTGGGTCGCGAAGGTGGCCGTCAGGGGCTCGAGGAATATCTCGATATCAAGTACTACTGTCTGGGTGGACTGGAAAGCGCCTCCGGAAGTTGAGACGGACATCCTTCACTGTCACATGTCGATCATGGCGACCGGTGGCCATTGAGCACCGCCGGTCGATCGCCCCTAGTTGAGCATTCGGAGAGTCACATGAGCACCGATAACACCCTGAGTCAGGCCGCCAGCTTCGACGACGCGACCTCGACCGATGAGCTGATTCGCCGTGATCGCAAGGTCACCTTCCATGCCTCGACCCACCTGCGCGATTACGCCCAGGGCGATGCACCGGGCCGCGTGATCACCGGCGGCGAAGGCATCCGCATCCGAGAGCGTGACGGGCGTGAGCTGATCGACGGCTTCGCCGGCCTCTACTGCGTCAACATCGGTTACGGACGCACGGAAGTCGCCGATGCCATCCATGAGCAGGCCCTCAAACTCAGCTACTACCACACCTATGTCGGCCACTCGAACGAGCCGCAGATCGCGCTGTCCGAGAAGATTCTCGAACTGGCCGGCCCCGACATGTCCAGGGTCTATTACGGCATGTCCGGCAGTGATGCCAACGAGACCCAGCTCAAGCTGGTGCGCTATTACCACAACGTGATCGGCAAGCCGGAGAAGAAGAAGGTCATCTCGCGCTGGCGCGGCTATCACGGCTCCGGCATCGCCTCAGGCTCACTGACCGGGCTGGCGGCCTTCCATGATCACTTCGATCTGCCGATTCCCGGTATCCTGCACACCGAGGCGCCGGATTATTACCGCCGTCCCGCCGAGTGCGCCGAGATGAGCGAGCGTGAATTCTCCACCTGGTGCGCCGAGAAGCTCGAGGCGATGATCCAGGCCGAAGGGCCGGAGACCGTCGGCGCCTTCATCGGCGAGCCGGTGCTGGGCACCGGTGGCATCGTGCCGCCGCCGGAGGGCTACTGGGAGGCCATCCAGTCCGTGCTCAAGCGCCACGACATCCTGTTGATCTGCGATGAGGTGGTGTGTGGTTTCGGGCGTATCGGCAGCCAGTTCGGCTTCCAGCACTTCGGCATCAAGCCGGACCTGGTCACCATCGCCAAGGGCCTGACCAGCGCCTATCAGCCGCTGTCCGGGGTCATCGTCGGCGACCGCGTGTGGAAGGTGCTGGAGCAGGGCACCGGCGAATTCGGCCCCATCGGCCACGGTTGGACCTACTCCGGCCATGCGCTGGGCGCCGCCGCCGGTGTCGCCAACCTGGAGATCATCCGCCGCGAGCGCCTGGTCGACAACGCCCGCGAGACCGGCGCCTATCTGCAGAACGCCATGCAGGACGCCTTCGCCAATCACCCCATCGTCGGCAATGTGCGGGGTATCGGCCTGCTGGCGGCACTGGAGTTCTCGCCCCAGCCGTCACAGCGCAAGGCGTTCGACTCAGCGCTCAAGGTCGGCCCGCGCATCTCCGCGGCAGCCCTCGAGGAAGGCCTGGTGGCTCGCGCCATGCCGCAGGGCGACATCCTCGGCTTCGCGCCGCCGCTGGTGGTCACCCCTGAGGAAATCGATGACATCGTCGCCCGCGCGCGTCGCGCCGTGGACAAGGTGCATCAGGAGCTTGTCGACAATGGCGATCTCACGTCTGGTGATCCCGCTTCTGGTGACCCCGCTTCTGGTGACAAGTGAGGCCATGGCATTGACCTTACCCCCGCTCAAGAGCACACGGGAAACGCCGCTGGCGCTGGCCGATATCCATGCCGCGCGCCAGCGGCTGTTTTATTCATCGACGGCCACGGGCGTCGAACGCACGGCGCTGGTGCCTTCACCGGCGCTGTCGCGCCGCTTCGATGCCGAGATTCTGCTCAAGCTGGAGACCCGCCAGCCCACCGGCGCCTTCAAGCTGCGCGGGGCCAGCAATCTGCTGGCCGCCGTGGCCGAGCAGGCCGCCGGGGAGGCCTACGAGCGCCTCCAGCGCGGCGTGACCACCGCCTCCACCGGCAATCATGGTCGCGCGCTGGCCTACGCCGCGATGCGCCGTGGCCTGAGGGCGGTCATCTGTCTCTCCGAGCAGGTGCCCGCCAACAAGGTGCGTGCCATCGAGGCGCTGGGTGAGCTGGGCGGTGCCACTGGTGGCAGTGTCGAGGTGCGCCGGGTCGGGCGCAGCCAGGACGAGGCCTTCCACGAGGTCAATCGGCTGGTCGAGGAGGAGGGCATGCTGGCGGTGCCACCCTTCGATGACCCGCTGATCGCGGCCGGTCAGGGCACCATCGGGCTTGAGTTGATGGAGGATTGCCCGCAGCTCGATCAGGTACTGGTCGGACTGTCCGGCGGCGGCCTGCTCGGCGGTATCGGGGGAGCGCTCAAGGCGATTCGCCCCGAGACCCGCGTGCATGGCATCAGCCTCACCGAAGGCGCCGCGATGTGGCATAGCCTGCAGGCGGGCACACCGGTGGAGGTGGAAGAGGTCGCCAGCCTCGCCGATTCGCTGGGCGGCGGCATCGGGCTTGGCAATCACACCACGCTGCCGCTGGTGCGCCGCGTGATGGATGAACACCATCAGGCCAGCGAGCGCGCCATCGCTCGCGCCATGCTGATGCTGCTGGAAGAAGAGAAGCTGCTGGTCGAGGGCGCCGCCGTGGTCGGGCTTGCCGCGCTTGAGGCCTCGCGACTGGGCGAGACCGACCCGGCGCTGGCCGAGTCGATCCGCGGCCAGCGTGTCGCGCTGATCATCAGCGGCAATGGGGTCAGTCTGGAGACCTTCGATCAGGCTCGAGCACTGCTGGCGGACGCTCAGCAGTGATTTATTCGCCCATGGCTCACAGCGTGAGACAGATGACGGCACACCAGGAGGAGGGCGCATGACGGAACCGACTCAAGAAAGCATGCAGACGTATACCCGAGAACAGATCGAGCAGGTCGTGGGGCTGGACGCCACGGCACTGGGCACCATTCGCGATGCCTTCATCGCGCTGGGCCAAGGCAAGGTGGTGCAGCCGCCGATCCTGTCGATGGCCATCGAGGAGGCCAATGGCGAGGTGGACGTCAAGACCGCCCATATCCAGGGGCTCAAGCACTTCGCGATCAAGATCAGCCCCGGCTTCTTCAACAATCCCGCCCGCGGCCTGCCAAGCCTCAATGGCCTGATGGTGGTGTTCTCCGCCGAGACGGGACTGGCCAAGGCCCTGCTGGATGACGGCGGCTATCTCACCGCCATTCGTACCGCGCTGGCCGGTGCCGTGGCGGCAGAGGCCCTGTCACGCCCTGACAGCAAGCGTGTCGCGCTGATCGGCGCGGGTGAGCAGGCGAGCCTGCAGCTGGAAGCGCTGCGGCTGGTGCGCGACATCGAGAGTGTCGATGTCTGGGCGCGTGACAAGGAGCGCGGCGAGCGCTTCGCGCGCGACACCGAGCAGCGTCTGGGCCTCACCGTGCGCAGCCATGACAGCCTGCATGCGGTGTGTCAGAACGCCGATATCATCATCACCGCCACGCCGTCCCACACGCCGCTGCTGGAATACTCGATGCTGCCGGAAGGCGTGCATGTCACCGCGATGGGCTCCGACAGCCCCGAGAAGCGCGAGCTGGAAGCCGACGTGTTGACCGATTGCGACTACTTCGTGTGTGACAGCCGCGCCCAGTCGGAAATCAATGGCGAGCTCAAGGGGCTGGATGAAGGCCAGGCCAAGGCGTGCGAGGTGTACGAGCTGGGCAAGTTGCTGGCCGATGGACGTCGTCTGCGTGAGGGTGACCAGAACAGAGGTGAACAGGCTGAAACCGCCACTGATACCCTCATCACGGTGGCAGACCTTACCGGCACCGGCGTGCAGGACACCGCGATTGCCAGCCTGGCGCTGGCTCGACTCGCCCAGCGCTAGCGCCGCACGCAGCGACAGCGGGTCATGAAGGCGCGACGGACTTGCCCAGCGCGGCGCCGCATGCGAGGGTCACGCAGTAACGGCAGGAAGCCGTTGACTCCCTCGTCCACTCGGAGCCTGTCGTGACTCGAACCATGCCCTCACCCTCTGCTGCGCCGCGCGCCCTCAATGCTGCCCCCGGGGTAGAGGTCCGCCGCTCACCGCTGGCGGATCTCTGTGCCGACTGCGATGCCGTGACGCTGCTGCCACCGCTATCGCCGCCGGGTGAGGGGTATCTGCGCCATTTCTGCCAGCTGGATTCCCCGCTGGCGGTGTTCGATCTCGACGATACCCTGCTCGATGGCGACTGCACCGGCATGTGGATGCGCTGGATGGCCGCCTGTGGCTGGATAGAGGATGTCGAGGCCTTCATGGCCATCGGCGAGCGCCACCAGAGCGAGTATCACGCCGGCACCCTGGACATCCACGAGCACACGGGGCATCTGCTCAGCCCGCTCATCGGGCGGCATCGCGATGAGGTGCGTCGCGAAGTCGATGATTTCGTGGAGGAAATGGTGATGCCGCGCCTGCTGGAAGGCGGCATCGCGCGGCTGGCCGAACACGGCGAGGCGGGCCATCGCACCCTGATCATCTCCGCTTCCATGCATCATCTGGTCGGCCCCATCGCCAGTCGCCTGACCGCCGATGGCGCGCTGGCCACCCATCCTGCCTTCGATGATGAGGGCCGCTTCACCGGCGAGACCGCCGGCATCGTCACCTTCCGCGAAGGCAAGCTGGCGGCGCTGGATGCCTGGCTGGAAGACGCCAGCCAGCTCAAGCGTGCGCCACAGGCACTGTGGGGCTACTCCGATTCCCACAACGACCTGCCGCTGCTCGAGCGGGTCGATCACCCCCACGCCACCCAGCCGGATGCGCCGCTGCGCCAGTTCGCCGAAGCGCGTGGCTGGCCGGTGGTCGACTGGCGCCAGTCGCACCTGTCCATCGAATCGGACTGAGCGTGCATGAAGCCGTCGACTGACTCCCACCTTTCCCGCGATCACAGTCCGGATGCCAGAGCCCTGCAGGCGCGTGGCGTCGCGCTGACGGCGCTGGGCGTGCTGCTGATCTCGCCGGATGCGCTGTTGCTGCGTCTCGCCGATGTCGCCGATGGCCCGCTGGTGTTCTGGCGCGGCCTGCTGACGGCCATCGGCTTCGCGCTGATTCTGCTGCTCACCCAGCGCGGCGGGCCAGGCCAGCGCTTCGCCAGTGCGCTGGCACGCATGCGTGGCTGCGGGCGCACGGGACTGTGGGTCGCGCTGCTGTTCACCGGCTCCACGCTGGGCTTCGTGCTCGCCAATCAATACACCCGCGCCGGCAATGTGCTGATCATCCTCGCCGCCAGTCCGCTGTTCGCGGCGCTGATGTCGCGGCTATGGCTGGGCGAGCGCCAGCCGCGCCATGTATGGGGCGCGATTCTGGTCTCGCTGGCGGGCATCACGCTGTTGGTGATGGACGAGGCGGGCAGCGGCTCGCTGACCGGCAATCTGCTCGCGCTGGGCTGCAGCCTGTCACTGGCGGGCAACTTCACGCTGTGTCGCACGCGCCCGGGGCTCGACATGAGCCCGATGCTGACGCTGTCGGGGCTTATGACCGCGCTGTGCGGCCTGCTGGCCTGCACATGGTTGGCAGTCTCTGGGGTAGGAGAGGGTGCAGGCGAGGGTGCAGCAGAGGGTGCAGCAGAGGTCCTCGAGAGCGTGCTCACCCAGCTATGGCCCTCGCACAGCGCTGATTTCGCCCAGCGCGCCGGCTGGCTGGTGCTGCTGTGTCTGGTGCTCTCGCCGCTGGGCTTCACGCTGATCCAGCGTGGTCCGCTGTATCTGCCGTCCGCCGAGGTGGCGCTGCTGATGCTGCTGGAAAGCGTGTTCGGCATCCTGTGGGTGTGGTGGGTGCTGGACGAGTCGCTGACCCTGCGCGGCTGGGCGGGCGGCGCCATGGTGCTGGGCGCGATGCTGATCAAGAGCCTGATCGACCGCCGCCTGCGTCACCTGCAGGCCACGCGCACGCCTTCTGCGGATGCGTCTGCGGGCGGCAGCTGATACAATCCTGCCCATCCCCGAGTTTATTCACTGTCAAATGACAGCCCTCTGGACGCCTAACGGCGACCGGAGCGAATAGCTCATGGCGCGAAGAAAGCCACAGGGCGACCGGAAACGACGGCGACTTCACGACGCGAGCCAGGCGCGAGCGGCACTGCCCCTGACGGCAGTGATGAAGATTGCAACAACCGGACGCCAGACTGACTCGACAGCGCCAGGATTCAGCACGCACACCACCTTCCCCAACCTGTTGCGGACGACTCGATGACAAGCAGCCTCAAACAGCAGTGGCTCTCCAACCTCCGGCCCGACATCCTGTCCGGCCTGGTGGTGGCGTTGGCCCTGATCCCCGAAGCCATCGCCTTCTCCATCATTGCCGGTGTCGACCCCAAGGTCGGCCTGTATGCCTCCTTCTCCATCGCCGTGGTGACCGCCATCGCCGGTGGCCGTCCGGGCATGATCTCCGCCGCCACCGGTGCCATGGCACTGCTGATGGTCGACCTGGTCAAGGACCACGGCCTGGAATACCTGCTGGCCGCCACCGTGCTGACCGGCGTGATCCAGATCATCTTCGGCTACTTCAAGCTCGGCTCGCTGATGCGCTTCGTGTCGCGCTCGGTGGTTACCGGCTTCGTGAATGCGCTGGCGATCCTGATCTTCATGGCCCAGCTGCCGGAGCTGACCAACGTCACCTGGCACGTCTACGCCATGACGGCGGCCGGTCTCGGCATCATCTACCTGCTGCCGCTGGTGCCGAAGGTCGGCAAGCTGCTGCCGTCGCCGCTGGTCTGCATCATCGTGCTCACCATCTTCGCGATGGTCGTCGGTCTGGATATCCGCACCGTCGGCGACATGGGCGAGCTGCCGGACAGCCTGCCGGTGTTCCTGATTCCGGACATCCCCTTCAATCTGGAAACCCTGTGGATCATCCTGCCGTACTCGCTGCCGCTGGCAGTCGTGGGTCTGCTGGAATCCCTGATGACGGCCACTCTGGTCGATGACCTGACCGATACGCCGTCCGACAAGAATCGTGAGTGCAAGGGCCAGGGCGCGGCCAACGTCGTCACCGGTTTCCTCGGCGGCATGGCGGGTTGCGCGATGATCGGCCAGACGATGATCAACGTGAAGTCCGGCGGTCGTACGCGTCTCTCCACCATGGTGGCGGGTGTCGTGCTGCTGATCATGGTCGTGTTCCTCGGCCCGTGGGTCTCGCAGATTCCGATGGCCGCACTGGTCGCGGTGATGATCATGGTCTCCATCGGCACCTTCTCCTGGCAGTCGATCCGTGACCTCAAGACCCACCCGATGTCCACCAACATCGTCATGCTGGGTACCGTGGCCGTCGTGGTCGCGACCCACAACCTGGCGATCGGCGTGCTGGTCGGCGTGCTGCTCTCGGCGCTGTTCTTCGCCAACAAGATCGGTCAGGTGCTGCATATCGGCAGCGACATGAATGCCGATGGCCGTACCCGCGAATACCGCGTGGTCGGTCAGGTGTTCTTCGCCTCCAGCGAGCAGTTCCAGGCCGGTTTTGACCTCAAGGAGACCGTCGAGCGTGTCGTCATCGACGTCAGCCGTGCGCACTTCTGGGACATCACCGCCATCGGCGCGCTGGACACCGTGGTGGTCAAGTTCCGCCGCGAGGGGACCGAGGTCGAGGTACGTGGCCTCAACGAAGCTAGCGCCACGCTGGTGGATCGCTTCGCGGTGCATGACAAGCCGGATGCGGTCGAGAAGCTGATGGGTCACTGATCCCGTTGGCGCCACCCGCCTGATCGAGGGCGGGGCGCCAGCAGCGTGATTGATGCGTAAAGACGGCGGGCAGTCCTTCACGGGCTGCCCGCCGTTTGCGTTGGTAGGGTCGGAAAGTGGTAATCTCGAAACAGGCGCCTGAAGCGCCACCTTGATCGTCAGCATAAGGAAGCACGCCATGAGCCAATCCTCTGCCAGTGCCCTGACAGGCCATGACAAGGTCACCGCCTGCATTGACGGCTCCGCCTTTGCCGTCTCCGTGTGTGATGCCGCCGTATGGGCAAGCCAACGTCTCTCGGCGCCGCTGAGCTTCCTGCATGTGATCGACCGCCAGGAAGGGGCGGGCGAGGCCAGCAGCGATCTCTCCGGCAGCATCGGGCTCGGTGCGCGCGAGCACCTGCTGGAAGAGCTCGCCACCCTGGATGAGCAACGCGGGCGTATCGCCCAGGAGCAGGGCCGCCTGATGCTGGAGGCCGCCTACGAGCGCGCCGTGCAGGCGGGTATCGCGGAGCCGCGCCCACGCCAGCGCAATGGCGAGCTGGTCGAGACCCTCGCGGAGCTGGAAGACGAGATTCGCCTGCTGGTGATCGGCAAGCGCGGTGAAGGGGCGGAGCAGGCCAGCGAGCACCTGGGCAGCAATCTGGAGCGCGTGATTCGCAGCCTGCATCGTCCGGTGCTGGTGGTGCCGGGCGAGTTCAATCTGCCGACGCGGGTGCTGATCGCCTTCGATTGCAGCACCACCATCAAGCGCGCCGTCGAGGTGTTGGCGGCAAGCCCGCTGCTGCAAGGCGCGGAGCTGCATCTGGTGATGGTCGGCGCGGAGTCGGTGGAGCATCAGGCCCCGCTGGACGCCGCACGTGACACCCTCACCGCGGCAGGTTTCAGCGTGCAGGCCAGCTTCAGAGCAGGAGAGGTGGAAGCC